>Ga0187893_10000265_pt1 | contig 134826 bp, 102 predicted proteins | sample MA1701074metaG_FD_139574 | JGI IMG/M metagenome (GOLD analysis project Ga0187893, IMG submission 139574) | White microbial mat communities from a basaltic lava cave in the Kipuka Kanohina Cave System on the Island of Hawaii, USA - MA170107-4 metaG ...
ACTTTCCATCGACGGCGCCGGCGTCACCATCACCAACCAGGTGAAGAGCGGCAGCACCATCACCGCCACCTTCCAGATCGCTCAGGGCGCCCAGGCCGGCCCGCGCAACGTCACCATCGTCAACCTGGCCGGTACCAGCAACGCCCTGCCCTTCACCGTGCAGTAGCGCGTCGTCTCGGCGTCCGGCCAAAAAAAATGAAAGGGCCCGCTCTTCGCGGGCCCTTTTTCGTTTCCACCTGGGGCTGACTGTACCGGGCGGGCTACTGCGACCGCTGGAGCACGGCGTTGTAGCGCTCGTCGGCAGCCACCTGGCGGTAGAACTTCTTCAGCTCTTCCAGCCGCGACAGGTCCACCAGCACTTCTTTCACCTTGTACTCCCGCGTGTACTTCAGCACGTTGCCCTCCACGTGGGTTTTGCTGCGGTACTCGGCGAAGCCCGCGTCCACTTCCGTGGGGGGAGGAATCTCCTCCAGTTTGAACCCGGTCGGCAAGGTGATTTCGAACTGGTCGGTTTGCACGCTGGCGTCCCGGAACTCCACCGGGTACTTGCGCTCCTTGCCTTCGAGCAGCGAGGTGGACTTCTGCCCCACCACGCGCGGCCGCAGCAGCAGCATGTTGCCGGCGGTCTTGGCGTACCGTTCCGCGACGAAGCTGTAACGCATCACCAGGTTCTGGTCGTAGTTGTCCAGGTTCTCCAGGCTCGCGGCCGTGAGCGTGAACCCGGTGAGGAAGTCGCTCAGAAAATCTTCCACTTCCTTCCGGCGGTCGGTCCCCGGCCGCGCCAGGAAGGAATAGCGCCTCTCCGTGGCGAACGAGCCCCAGCGAATCTCCTGGATGTCGCCGGAGAGCGTGCCGTTGGGCGCGAGATGCAGCTTGCCAGTGCGCAGCAGCCGGTTGGTGGCCGGCGCTTGCAGCGGCAATTCGATCAATTCGCCGCCGTCCGCGGTGACCAGCAGGCCGTAGTTGGCCTGCAAGTTCGGTGGCAGGTTGCCCAGGGGCGTGATGCGGTCGGTGGGATCAAAAAACAGCAGCTTGCCCAGTTGCGGATGATCCCGAACCGGGAAGAGAGTGGCCATCGGCACGTCGCCCGGCAGGCGGATGGCCAGGATGGCGTGGTTAAAGGTGAGCGGCGTGGGGAACTCCTTGGCCACGCGGCCGCGGTCGGTGTGTACCAGCACGTAGTGCGACTCCACGCCGAGTTCCTTCAGCATGGTGCTCAGCAGCGTGACCTTGTCCTTGCAGTCGCCGTACCGGTTGGTGAAGATGTCGCTGGCCATGTGCGGCTGGTAGCCGCCGATGCCGATCTGGATGGAGACGTAGCGGATGTCGCGCTGGGCGAAGCCGGCCAGGGCCTGCATTTTCTCCAGCAGCGAACCCTTGCCCGCGGTCAATGCGGCCACCTTCTGGTGAATGGCCGGCGTGCTCTGGCGGCGCCCGCTGGAAAGGGACGCGTACCACTTGCCGACGTCGTGCCACGCCCCGATGCCCGGCGCGGCGCTGTCGCCCCGGCGCGGGAAATAGGTCAGCGCCATCCACTTGGCCACCGCGGACATGGGCGGCATGTCCGGCTGGATTTCGATGGCCGGCAGGTCGCGCAACTCCCAGCGCCAGGCGTTTTCGCCTGCGGCCACCGGCTCCTGCTGCGGATGGTTCACCCACACCGCCTGGTATTCCCACCCCGGCGGCAGTTGCAGGGTAATCGTGGAGCGCAGTACCGGGATGGCAGCGTCGAACCTCCACAGGCCCTGGAGAATGTTGGGCCGCTGCTTCTGCTCGACTTCGTAGCCGATCACGTTGCCCGGTTCCGCGGCGGGGATGGTGAGGGATTTTTCCTTGGTGTCGCTGTAGAGGTCGTCATAAAGGGCCAGCTCCGCCGCGTCCTTCTCTTTGACTTCGTACTCCTTGCCCTGCGCGGGGATGCACCAGGCTTTGAGGTAGGTGATCTTGGTCTCGTTGTCGAAGCCCACCCGGACATTGCCGTACCGCCGGCCTTCCGGCCGCAGGATGCGGAAGGCTTGCCGCGAAATGGTCTTGATCTCGCCGTTCTCCTTCACCGTGGTGACGGCTTCGTCAACCAGCAGCACGGCGTCGGTTTCCGCTGGATAGGCGGGGACCTTCACGCGGGCGGCCGCGCGCAGCCACTCCGGAGCGTCCGCGGAGGCCGCCATCGGGCACAAAAGCGGCACGGCGGCCAGCAGCACCACCCGCGCAAGGCGGACGTTACTGCCCGGGCTGGAGCACGGCTTGTTCTTCATCGGCGGCTCTCACTTTGCTGAAGAAGTTGCGCAGCGACGGATACCAGTTGGTGGGGTAGTAGAAGCCGTCCACCACCAGCATGCGCTTCACCTTCAGGTTGTTTCCATCGCGGGCACGCGTCACCTGGAGCTGCCCGTAGGCCTCTTTCACATTCACCGCCGCGGGCACATTCTCGATCTTGTACCCGGCCGGGACCTGCACGGTCAGCTCATCCATTTCGCGAAACGGGCTGCGGAAGTACACGGGGTGCTCCCGCGTCGCGTGCGGGAAGGCATGCTTCTCCGTGTACTGGAAAATGTCAGTGGGGAGCAGCAGCCGCCGGCCCGCGGGCGTGCCGAAGCCCGGCGCTTCCAGCGTGAAGTCCACCTTAAGCGGCACGTCGTGCCCGGTCCAGCCGGCGATGTTGTCCAGCGTCACCTTGGCGCCTGCCGGGAGCCACCCTTTGATTTCATCCTCGATGTTCTTGCGGCGGCCGGTGTCGTCCACCTCCAGGGCGCTCAGTTTGCGCCGCAGGCCCTCGAGCCCGGCAAAGACCACCTGCACTTTTCCCTTCAGCGTCCCCTCTTCGTCCAGCTCGAGCGTGCCCTTGCGTTCAATGGTGGCGTCTTCGCTCTTGGGCTGCACCGTGGTTATGAACACGCCGCCGTCCTTCGTGGTCTTCAGGCCCTGCACGCCGGTGCGCAGCCAGTTCATCAGGCCGAAGGGGCAGTGCGGCGTGCCGGGGTCGAAGTAACGCTCCTCCGCCCCCACGCGCACCAGGGCCACTTCGCCGTCCAGCTGCTGGGTGGTCAGCAGTTTGTCGGTGAAGAACTGGGCGTCGCGCTCGGAGACGAAGATCACTTGGGCGTCGAAGCCGGCGGCCTGCGCCAACGATACGAATAGCCGGGTGAGGTGGTCGCGATAGCCGTAGCCGCGTTTGAGCACGTCTTCCACGTTGTTAAGGTCCTTCAGTTTTTCGCGCTTCGCTTCCTGCTCGGATTTGTCGCGCTCATAGCTGAGGTTGCGCATCTCCTGCACGCGCGCGTAGATCTTGCGGAGTTTGGTCTCTGCGTCATCGCTCGGCGAGAGGATGCGCTGCGCTTCCTCGCGCACCTTCCCGCGCTTGCCGATGAACTCCTCCATCACGTACCGGTGCCATTCTTTGGCGATGTCCTTCCAGTACTTCTCCGGCGTCTCCGGGCTCTGCCGGAAGTAGAAGAAGTTCACCCGCATCTTGAGCTCTTCCTCCGGCGGCATGTGCGGTTCCTCTTTGAAGGGCGCGATGTTCTCGACGTTGAGCTCCAGCGCCCGGCTCTTCTGCTCTTCCAGGCGCGCCCCGGCCGGCAGACGGGTGACCCACGACAGGGCCAGCGTGGGGTAGGGCTTGAACCAGAACTTGGCCTTGCGCGTGGGGAGCTCGTGTTGCACGTCCCAGTTGGGCATGAAGGGAATGAACTCCCAGCGCTCGTGGTAGCGGTACTCGATGATGCTGCCCACCTGCACGTCGGGCAGGGTGAAGGTCTTGGTCTGCACCTTGACGCCCCGGGCCTTGATGGCGACTTTGTCGAAAACCTGGCCGTCGAACTTGAGGATCGAACCGTCGGGGCGAATGGTGCGCGCCTTGATGTCCGTCACGCGCGAGGCCCCCTTCACGTAAACCACTTCGATGTTGGCGTACTTCTTGCCGTCTTCGGTCAGGATCTTGATCCGCGTGTAGTTGCTGAGCAGATTGCCGGGGTCGTCGAACTTCACTTCGCGATACAGCAGCACCGCATGCGCCCCGGGGCTGGGCGCGTAGTCCTTCATGCTCAGCTCCGCGGGATCGATCGGCAGCCAGTCATCGGCGGCCCGCGTCACCGCGCCCCGGCCCGGCGCGCTCGCCAGCAAGGCCGCCGCCAGCAGCGCCACCGCCACCACCACTCGTGTTTTCTTCATGTCACTTCTCCTGAAGGCTCCCCCGCCGCCCAGACCGCAGTCCCAGGAGCCCGCTCGCGCAGGTCTTACCGAATCAATAAAGGGCAACCTACACCGCTATTCCCGACCTGTCAACAGCATCGCGGGGAACAAATCAGCGAATGCCGAGGCCTGTCGTCACTCTGCGGTTGATACTGCCTTACGTCCCGGGTCCCTTCCGGATCTGGCTCCTGTATTTTGATTTTGCCTTCGTTTCTGCGAACGTATCCTCAGCCGCCCGGGAGCGGCCCCTGGGATGCCGGAGTTGCCCGAAGTCGAAACGCTGGTGCGAGGCCTGCGCAAGACCGTCGCGGGGCGGCGCATCCTGCGCGTCACTCTCGGCAAGACCGACTTCATCGACAACCCGGGCGACCTCGAGCGCCACCTCCCCGGCGCGCGCATCGCCGCCATCGAGCGCTACGGCAAGTTTTTTCTGCTGCGCCTCGCGCGCTACCCCAGCGCCGCCCCGCACCAGGCGCTGCTCGTCCATCTCGGCATGACCGGCCACCTCGCCGCGTACGCCCCCGCCGAGCCGCCCGCACCCCACACGCACGTGGTGATGGCGCTCGACGATGGCCGCGAGCTGCGCTACTCCGACCCGCGCCGCTTCGGCCGCATGGCCCTGCTCGACGCCGCGGCCATCGCCGCCGCGCTCGCTCGCGTCGGCCTCGAGCCGCTCACCGCCACCGCGCGCGATTTCGCCGCGCGCCTCGGCCTGCGCCGCGCCCGCATCAAGGCCCTGCTGCTCGACCAGCGCGCCGTCGGCGGCGTCGGCAACATTTACGCGGACGAGAGCCTCTGGCGCGCGCGCCTGCACCCCGCTCGCCTCGCTGCCACGCTCGCGCCCGCGCAATGGCGCGCCCTGCATCGCGCGCTGCAAAGCGTGCTCGCGCAGGCCATCCGCCTGCGCGGCTCGTCCATCTCCGACTACCGCGACGCCGAAGGCCGCCGCGGCGAGTTCCAGCGCCTGCACCGCGTCTACGACCGCGAAGGCCGGCCCTGCCGCCGTTGCCGCGCCAGCATCCGCCGCATCATCGTCGCCGGCCGCAGCTCCCACTTCTGCCCCCAATGCCAGCCCCGGTCAAATCGGGGCCAGCGTGCTCCCAAACGACACTGAAGCGCTGCACCGCAGAAACGCGGAGAACGCCGAGCCGGCGCGGAGGAGCCTTTGCGTCCTCTGCGAAACCTCCGTGTCCCTGTGTTGCGCTTTTAGTCTTGAATTGTTGAGTTCTGGCTTTTGATTTTTGAACTGCCTTGGCGGGTCTTCTCGAATTGGCTTGAATTAGCCGGGTATGTTCCTGGTCCTGAAATCTGCCATTTCAAATCTGAGATCGTCTTTCGCCGTTCCCCTAACCCCTTTCACCTTGCCGCTGCAAAGTTCCGCACCGGCTCGGTGGGCCTCAGCAGCGGCGCCGCCGCCGCGAAGATGCGTTCGCCCCACACGCGCCGGTCGCGCCGTTCCAGCCACACCACGCGCCCGGCCAGCGCGGTGAACGGCGGCGTCTCCAGCATTTCCATGATGCGGTCGTGGATGCGCTGCTGGAACTCGAGGCTCTCGCTGCGGAAGCCGTCCGCGGGGATGCCGTCCGCCAGCGGCGGCACGCCCACCAGCAGCGAGTAGCTCCCCATCCACCACTCGATCCAGTGCTCCAGGCGCTGCTGCCGCCCGAACTTGTTCACCAGGTAGCAGTAATTATCGAGCACGCTGCGGTCGCAGATGACGTGCGGGGCGCGCGCCGCGTCCAGTTCCGCGGCGATTTGCGCATGCAGGATCCACAGTTGCCCCTCCAGCGTGGTCCCTTCGTTCACCGGGAAGGGCGACCGCCGCGCCACCTCCGTCACCAGCTCCACGTTGTAGTCGGCTTTTTTCAGCAGCGCGCACGTCTCAAACGCCAGCGTCGTCTTGCCCACCCCGTGCGTCCCTATCAGCGCCAGTTTCAAACGGTGTCTCTCCCCTGAGCAGCCTCTTTTCTACCCGTCTGTCATTCCGCAGCGTTGATCCGCCGCGGCGGACCAACGCAAGGAATCTGCTTTTTCGTGCACGCTCACAGCCGACGCCTAACAGCGTTCAGCTCCGCTTTCGTTGATTAGGTTTTAGCACACTGTTGCTTACCCGCAAAGCCCGCTCTCCAAAGCCCAACGCGCGCGGAAAACCATCCGCGTTCGCGAAACCGGCGGTATAATGCTCTCTATGAGCAACCGGGTGATTCGCCTCACCGAATCGGAGGCCGCCAGCGACTTCGCGTCGCTGCTGGCACGGGTGCGCGCAGGCGCCGAAGTGGTGATCGAGGTGAACTCTCAACCGGTAGCCCTGGTGCATCCGGCGCAACCGCCGCGCCGCACCATCACGGAGTGCATCGCGTTGCTCCCGGAAGACTCCACGGCAACGATTGACCGCGATTTCGCCCGCGATGTAGCCGCCGCCGTCGAAAGCCATCGAGAAACGCTGAACCCGCCCTCATGGGACTGATTCTCGATTCCAGTGTGCTGGTGACCGCCGAACGGGAAGGCAGGAACGCCCGCCAACTGCTCACCGCCCTGTCCGGCAAGCTGAGTGAAACGGAGATAGCTGTTTCCGTGGTTACTCTAATCGAGTTGGCGCATGGTGCTGCCCGGGCCGACACCGCGGAGAGAAAATCGAAGCGTCAGCAGTTCATTCAGGAATTGATGACGGCGCTCCCGGTGCATCCGGTCACGCCTGCGATTGCTCTGCGCACGGGACAACTGGATGGGGAGAATCAGGCTCGCGGCACGCGCATCCCGCTCGCCGACCTGCTGATCGGAGTCACGGCCCTGGAACTCGGTTTCGGCGTCGTCACGTCCAACGTCCGCCACTTCCGCCTCATCCCCGGCCTCACCATCTCCCAACTGCAATCGCCCTGACCGCTTCTTTCCGCAGCGCGCACGTCCCAAACGCCAGCGTCGTCTTCCCCACCCCGTGCGTCCCTATCAGCGCCAGTTTCAAGCGATGTCCCCTTGGTTGAAGTTCTTGCCCTTAGTCATTAGCCACTGATCGCCCGCCGCGTTCCTCATGTTTCTAGCACATTGTCCTGACATCGCAAAGCCCTCTGCGCCTCGCTTGAGCTCCGTACTCTCATAGTCTGTAGACCCATAGCCATCTTCACCTCTAGCATCCATGGCCGTGAGTCCCTCTGGAAAGCGCATGGACTTGAGAATGGCGTTTGGCCAAGCCGTCAAGAAGCTTCGAAAGGATCGTGGCATCTCTCAAGAAAAGCTCGCTGAGCTCGCCGATATTCACAGGACCTACATAGGAGACGTTGAAAGAGGCACTCGAAACATTGCCTTGATCCATATGGCCCGCATTGCCAAAGCCCTGCGAGTTTCGTTGAGCGAGTTGATCCACGAAACGGAAAAGCGGTGAGCGCCGCCCCTCATTCTACTCTGCTTGGTCCGACCGATCCTTTTTGGGAGAAGTGCGCTCGCCACCAAAACAAATGCACCACGAGGTTTGTCGCTCATTTGTTCTTGTGCGGGCCTTGTGCTGAGCGACTGAGGCATGAGTGCTTCAACGACAGGCCGCCCCTGTTTGAGGGCTTGCAAGTCCACGGCTTTTGTGCGCTTTGCAATAAACCACAAGGGGTCCTTCTGCGGCAGTGGTTCGTTTGCCCCATCTGTCTGGGAGTCGTGCTTTCGTACCCCAAGACCTTCGCAGCAAGCCAAGCCGTGAGGGCCTTTTGGCAAGGTGAGTTGAACACGAAATTTCCTCAGCTGAGGCTAGAGGAAAGAGATGTTGTGCAACTCGAGCCTTTCGTGCCTGGACGTCGCAACCAGAAGAAGAAGGCAGAATCAGTGAGCGATCTCGACTTCGTCATCTACGATGATGGTCCGAGCCAAGGAAAGCCCGTATTTCACATCGAAATGAAAAGTGGCCCCGGCTCCATCGAAGAAATGGAACAATTCCAACTCGATGTGAACGACTCGAATGACATAGCAAATGTCTGCAACAAATCTGGTGCTCCTGCCTACGTCTTTCACGTTCAGGTTCGTGAAGAATACAAGCCGCCGACCAGGCGTTCCATAGCGCAAGGGATTTGGTGGGTAGACTGCTTTAAGTTAGTAGAATCACTTCAGAAAATAAAGCCCCGCCGAGGGGAGGAAGACAAGTACGCAGGTTATTACTCCCCTAGCTCATTTCAACCAATCGACACGTTCCATCAGGAAATGTCGGAGCAAAGGTACTTAGAGCTTCGGGCCCGCCTCGCTGCCGAGTCCCTTCCGATTAGGTAGAATTCGCGAACTTCATCAGTTTATCTACGGCTTGGCACATTCGGTCTTGTTCACCGTCCGAACCCAGTTCACGGCCAATGCTCTGGAGTTGCTCACGAGTGGGATAACGGATCTTCCTAAGATCAGTTGCATTGACCTGAGTGTGCCCGCTGAATTGACGAAAGTAAGCGTCTACAATCGATGAATTCAAGAACGCAACCATACCCCTGGCAAGGTCGAGGTCAAGGCCTCCCCCATCCTCGTGAATGTAATTCAGGTGATTCTCGAACCCCACAAAAGGATAAGGAAACTGCTGGGCTTCAAACAGACAAGCTACGACCCTCCGCGGCTCCTCCTTGGCCGACAACCGTTTCACTAGGACATAATTCGCGTTCGGAACAAGAAGGTCCGCTGACCGCTCCGAATTCACGACAGCGTTAGGTTTCTTGCCACTCTTGGGCCATGAGACTCCCTTTGCTCTAATGTGGGTGGGGTAGATCAGAGGAACTGTCCCTTCCTCGGGCTGCATTCGCAGGAGGTCTCGAGCCCTAAAGTCGACCACACGACCAGTCGACACTGTGAGACCGAGATCTTCCAGAGAACTAGGCAGCCTCCGAGCGGATTCCAGAAGGGCGTCAACGCCCCCAATTGGCAAGTGAATGAAAGAATCCGGGTCATCGGGGAATACCATTCTTTCATACGGCAACAAATGAGTGTCAGTCGCAGCGCTCATTAACCCCGCGCTTGAAGTCACCTGGACTTCCGAAGGGGGGGACGGGGACTTCACAGCATGGACAATTACGTTCTCTTGTAGGACGTCGTCGTCTTTGAAAACCGAGTCCCGTGCTTCGTAAACATGTATTCTCTGAACGGCCAAGTTGCGCAGGAAAGCCTTCCTGAAAGGCTTAAAATACGGTCCATTGCAAAAGCTTCGGGGCGTGATAGCGACCAACTCCCCGCCAGGCTTCAAGAGCTGCATGGAAACCGCGACGAATCCAGAATAGGAATTACTTGTCTCGATACCAAGTCTGCGAAGAGAACTGCGGGCCTGCGAATTAGACCGGATCTTGCCATACGGGGGATTCAGAATGACGCAATCATAGTGAGGCTCGGCTGGGCGAAGAAACAAAAGCTCTTCAAAGTGTCGAACAAAATCAGTTTGCAAAAGACGAGCTGCAAAGTGTATCCCCTGCTCACCACAGAAGTAAGAACACAATTGAATAGTCTTGCTTAGGAAAGGCTCGAATACAGAATCAATCTCATACGCATCAACGAGGATATGGTTTGGTTTCCTGGGTCGAGACGCAAGTTCGACTACTGCGGCCGAGAACAACGATCCAACGCCGGCACCTGCGTCCATGAGCGAGACACTGTCACGGGAACATCCGAACATGGAGGCCATTAATCGACTGACCGGAACCGGGGTAAGGTATTGTCCTAGGGCGGACTTCTTCCTAGGGTCAAGCCGCTGGTTTGCTTGGTGCCTTAGGGCATCGACTTGGGAAAGCAAGGAATCCATTCTTGCTAGCTTACCACTCTAGTTTAGGCCTAAGGTTAGGTGCATGCAAATCACTCGCCGGCTGCCCCAACCCTTGCGGGTTGTGCAAGCGTGGGGCGAGGGACTGGGGATACCGGTCAAAGAGGGGTCACCGCATGAACGTCAAGGTCCTGCTGGGGACTCACCTTATCGCCTACACCGTCGTGCCCGTCGTGGTGGGCCTCGCTCTCATCGCCACGGCCCTTCTCTCCCCAGCGCCGTGACCCGCCCCACACCCAACTCGCCACTCCTCACTCCCCACTCACTGCCGGCTCCCTTATCTTCCAGAATAGCCCCAACCATGACTTGACAGGCCTTGCCAATTAAGCTATGATGCTGATGCTATGTGCAGCGTTGAGCTAATCAGGTCAGGTGTCAGGGGCGAGGGGCCAGCGGCTAAGTGTTGGAACCCAGTACCGGTTTTTTCTTGGTACCATCTCACATCTCTCTCAATTCATTGGCCTTACGCGTTTGTATACTTCGGTTACAAATCCGCATCTCCTTTTTTGTCAACGCTTTGCACGACCCTACCAAAGGGGGTGGGGGTGGGGGGTACACCTACGGGAAGGGTAAGGGAAAAGGGTGTCATTCCGAGGCTCGACGTTTTCCAGCCGGGCCGAGGGGGCCGAGGAATCTGCATTTTCTTCGGCAACTGCGGAAATGCAGATACCTCGCTTCGCTCGGGATGACAGCTATCAACTATGAACATCAACCCGCCCACTCCACACCCCAAGGGTGTCAAGGCATAAAATGCAGATCCCTCGCTTCACTCGGGATGACAACTATCAACTATGAACTATCAACGCCCCAGAACGATTCGGGGGCGTGGCTCGGGACGACACGGCACACTGAGCAGGGGGCGCGAATCGCTGGTATCCTTTATGTGAGCCGGGATAAATGACGGAGCGGCACAAGACGCATGCGGTACCGGTGGGCCGGGTCACTGTAGGCGGCGGCGCGCCCGTCGTCGTCCAGTCCATGACCAACACGGACACGGCCGACGTCGCCGCCACCGTGAAGCAGTGCTACGAGCTGGCGCAGGCCGGTTCGGAGCTGGTGCGCGTCACGGTGAACGTGCCGGAAGCGGCCGCGGCCGTGCCGGAGATCAAGCGGCGCCTGCTCGACATGGGCTGCGACGCCCCGCTCATCGGCGACTTCCACTACAACGGCCACGTCCTGCTCACCAAGTACCCCGACTGCGCGCGCTCGCTCGACAAGTACCGCATCAACCCCGGCAACGTCGGCGCCGGCAAGCGCCGTGACGAACAGTTCGCCACCATCTGCCACATCGCCCGCGACAACGCCAAGCCCGCGCGCATCGGCGTCAACGGCGGCTCGCTCAACCAGGAACTGGTCATGCGCAAGATGCAGGAGAACACCGACCGCGACCTGGGCCTCTCGAGCGAAGAGATCATCAACGATTGCATGGTGATCAGCGCGCTCGAATCCACCGAGCTGGCGTTGCAATGCGGCCTGCGCGAAGACCAGATCATCATCTCCTGCAAGCTTTCGCGCCCCCGCGACCTCATCACCGTCTATCGCGCGCTGGCCGCGAAAACGCGCCAGCCGCTGCACCTGGGGCTCACCGAAGCGGGCATGGGCACCAAGGGCGTGGTGTGGTCCGCTTCGGCCATGGGCATCCTGCTCCACGAAGGCATCGGCGACACCATCCGCATCTCGCTCACCCCGCGGCCCGGCGGCGACCGTCGCGAAGAGGTGTACGCGTGCATGGAATTGCTTCAGGCGCTGGGACTGCGGCAGTTCGCGCCCAGCGTGACCGCGTGCCCCGGCTGCGGCCGCACCACTTCCACCACCTTTCAGGAATTGGCCGAGCGCATCCAGGGTTACATCCGCGACAAAATGCCGGAGTGGAAGACGCAGTACGACGGCGTGGAAGCCATGACCCTGGCCGTGATGGGCTGCATCGTCAACGGCCCCGGCGAATCGAAGGCCGCCAGCATCGGCATCTCGCTCCCCGGCACCGGCGAAGAGCCGCGCTGCCCTGTTTACATTGACGGGCAGAAGTTCACCACGCTCGAAGGCACCTACGAGCAGCTCGGCGCCGCCTTCCGCGCCCTGGTGGACGACTACGTGGCCACCCGCTACGCGCCCCGTCCCGATGCTTCGGGACGCCGCGCGGACGGCTCCGCTTCCAGCGGCGCCGCTTCTTCCGGCGCTGCTCCCGCAGCCGATTCCGCCTCGCGCCTCGCCGGCCTGCCGCGAAAGGAGGCCCCGCCCGCAACCGCACCCGCCTTCGTCAGCATCAAGAAGTAGTCCGGGGCTTCTCCGTGGCCTCTGTGCCTCTGCGACCTCTGTGTTGTGCTCGGCTCTTGAAGAAAGAGCCTTAACAGAGAGACACGGAGAATCACAGAGATCACAGAGACCCGAACCTGGCGGCGTAGTCGGACTGGCTGGCGCGAATCACGGTGTGCGCTTCCGCGCAGCCGTAAGCATTGGTGATTTCGCACGGCGTCGCGCTGCCGCCGGGCGATTGCTTGTAGGTGAGGAAGTAATGACGCAGGCGCTCGAGCATCGTGGCGGGACATTGGCTGAGCTCGCGCCAGTCGCCGAAGGCGGCGTCGCCTTCGAGCACCGCGATGATCTTATCGTCGGCCTCGCCCTGGTCGAGCAGCAGCAGCCCGCCGATGGGAATCGCGCGCAGGAGGAAGTCGCCGTGTGAGAAGGCCTTCTCACTCAGGACGCAGATGTCCAGCGGGTCGCCGTCGCCCGCGCGCACTGCGCGCCCGGAGCGCTGCGCGGCCAGAGCGGCCACCTGCGGGCCGCAGTAGGTCTGCGGGATCATGCCGTAGAGCGAAGGGCAGATGTTCGAGAACTTCTGCGGGCGGTCCACTTTCAGGTAGCCCGAGGCTTTGTCTACTTCGTACTTCACCGTGTCGGTGGGCACAATCTCGATGAAGCTGGTGACCACCACGGGCGCATCCGCGCCGATGCTTACGCCGTGCCACGGGTGCGGCTTCCAGCGCGGCCCTGCTCCCTTTTCCGGCCCGTCGGCGCGCGAGCTCATGCTTCCCTCCGTGAAGCGCCGGGCGTGCCGGCGCGTCCAAGCGCTTGCGGTATAGTACAGCGTCCCGGCGCGAGGAGGGACCGATGACCTTCACCGAAGTGATGGCACAACTCGAGAAGCTGGGCACGGCGCAGAACCGCAAGGTGTACACGCGGCACGGCGCGGGCCGGAAGATGTTTGGCGTGAGCTTCGCCAACCTGTACGCGCTGAGGAAGAAGATCAAGACCGACCACCAACTGGCGCAACGGCTCTGGCGCACCGGTTACGTGGACGCGCAGTGGCTGGCAACCATGATCGCCGACCCGGCTCAACTCACCGCGGCCGAGGCCGACGCCTGGACGCGCGACCTGGCCCAGCACGGGCGCACCGTGGGCGGGCTGTTCGCCGGCGTGGTGGCCAAGACGCCTTTCGCGGACCAGAAGATGCGCGCCTGGATGAAGTCGCCCAAAGAGTTCGTCCGCGCCTGCGGGTACGACGTGCTGGGGGTCAGGCTGCGTGACGGCGATACCACGGTGACCGATGCCGACTGCGCCAAGATACTCGCGCACATCGAGAAGATCATCCGCCGCGCCCCCAACTGGGTGCGGTACACCATGAATGGCGCGGTGATCGGCATCGGCATTTACCGGCGCGGGCTCACCGCGAAGGCCCTGGCCGCCGCCAAACGTATCGGCGAAGTGGAAGTGGACCACGGCGAAACCGATTGCAAGACGCCCGACGCCGTCCCCTACATCCAAAAGGCCTTGGCCCGGGGCAAGAAAAAGAAATGAGTCGCTTTTTCGAGCCAAGACGTCCAGAGCCACGCCAGCGGTCAAGATCTTGACGGGGTTTGGTGCCGGGGGCGAGGGTCGAACTCGCACGTCCCTTGCGGGACAGGGGATTTTAAGTCCCCGGCGTCTGCCATTCCGCCACCCCGGCGATCCAAGCGGAATATAACACGGGTCTGGCAGATTACGGGACCCGGCTGGGCGCACGCGCTGGCCACCAGAATGGGGCCTAGGACGGGGAAGTCCTGATGGCATGGGTCAAAGCAGAGTCGCCCGGCCGACCAGCATAAATGGTTGACGAATGAATGCTTTGGTTGTATTGGTGGAGCGACCAACTAAGCGATGACCGCAACTCAACCGGCCCCGGCAATCACCCAAAACCGCATCCTCGATGCGGCCATGGAGCTATTCTATTTCCAGGGTTACGAGGCTACCAGCATCGGCGATATCGTCCGGCGCGCCAATGTCCGTAGTGGAAGTCTCTACTACTTCTATGAGAACAAAGAGGCCTTGCTGGTGGCGGTGCTTGGCCGGTACATGGAAACCATACGCGCGGAGGTATTGGAGCCTGCCTTCCGCCTTTCGCCGGACCCCCTGGAGCGCGTTTTCAGTCTGCTGGACCACTATCGGCAGGCGCTGATCTTCACGCGGTGCACGGGGGGCTGCCCCTTGGGCAACCTGGCGGCGGAAGTAAGCCGCGGGTATCCCCAGGCGCGGGCCGTGCTGGAGGAGAACTTTGCGGCGTGGAGGCGCTGGGTGAGAGCCAGCCTGGAGGACGCGCGGGGCCGTTTCCCCGCCGAAACCGACCTTGATCAACTGGCTGTTCTGGTGATGTCGGTGATGGAAGGGGGCGTGATGCAGGCGCGGGTGCAGGGCTCGGCGGCGCCCTTCGAAGCGTCGGTGCGAGGATTGCGGGACTACATCGGGCGCCTGGCGGGCGCGGAAGGGAAGCACGGCTAGACGCGAAGCAGGGCCGGAGGTATCCTGAGCCCCGCTTCCGTCCACCAAGACGGAGCTGTGCGCGAGGGTCCAAGCCGAGCCATGCGTAGGCCATCCATCCAACGGGGCGATCCCACGCAGGGGGAGCGCTCCTACGCCGACCGGCTGCTCTTCCACCTGCGCTACTCGCTGGGCCGCCGGCGGGAAGACTGCACGCCCGACGACATTTTCCGCGCGCTGGCGCTCACGGTGCGGGAAGAGCTGATCGAAGGAATGCTGGACACCGAAGAGCGCGTGGAACGCGCCGATCCGAAGCGCCTCTACTACCTCTCCATCGAGTTTCTGATAGGCCGCCTGCTGAAAGACATGATGCTCAACCTGGGCATTTATGAACAGTGCCGGGCCGCCTGCGCCGCGACGCGGCTGGACCTGGATGAAGCGCTGGACTACGAACCGGACGCGGCCCTGGGCAACGGCGGATTGGGGCGGCTGGCGGCGTGTTTCCTCGATTCGCTGGCGACGCTGAACCTGCCGGCGGTGGGCTTCGGCATCAATTATGAATACGGGCTGTTCCGCCAGGAACTGGGCGTGGACGGGCAGCGGGAGAAACCGGACCAGTGGCTGCGGCGGGGGTCGCCGTGGCTGCTGCCGCGGCGGGACCAGGGCTGCATCATCCCGGTGTACGGGAACATTGTGGAGGGTGCAGACCTGAACGGCACCTACAACCCGATGTGGATGGACTGGCGGATTGTGATCGGCATTCCCACGGACATCCCCGTGCCCGGCTACGGCGGGCACACGGTGAACTTCCTGCGGTTGTACTCCGCGCGGTCGTCGGACGAATTCGACATGCGCATTTTCAACCAGGGAGACTACGTCAAGGCGGTCGAGCAGAAAATCAGCTCCGAGAACATCTCCAAGGTCCTGTACCCCTCGGACGCGGTGGCCACGGGAAAGGAGCTGCGGCTGTTGCAGGAGTACTTCCTGGTGGCCTGCGCGATGCGGGAGATTATCCGGCGCTACCGCAAACGGCACACGACGTTCGACGGCTTCGCCGGAAAAGTAGCGGTGCAGTTGAACGACACACACCCGGCGCTGGCCGTGGCCGAGCTGATGCGGCAACTGGTGGACCACTACGAAGTGGCGTGGGAGAAGGCTTGGGAGATCACGCAGGGGACTTTCGGCTACACCAACCACACGCTTCTGCCGGAGGCGCTGGAAAAGTGGCCGGTGCCCTTGTTGAAGCAGGTGCTGCCGCGGCACTTGCAGATCATTTTCGAGATTAACCGGCGGTTCCTGGAGGAAGTGCGGGTGCGCTACCCCGGGGACGAAGAGCGGGCGCGGCGCATGTCGCTGATCGAAGAAGGGCCGGTGCAACTGGCGCGCATGGCCAACCTTTCGATCGTGGGCAGCCATTCGGTGAACGGGGTGGCCGCGCTGCACACGGAGCTGGTGAAAAAGCTACTGGTGCCCGATTTCCACGGCCTGTGGCCGGAGAAGTTCAACAACAAGACCAACGGGGTAACGCCACGGCGCTGGCTGCTGAACGCCAACCCGGAGCTGGCGAGCTTGATCACCGCGGCCATCGGCGAGGGCTGGAAGCGCGACCTGGGCAAGCTGCGCGCCCTCGAAGCGCACGCCACCGACGCCGCATTCCAGCAGCAGTTCCTGCGGGTGAAGCACGCCAACAAGGGGCGGCTGGCGCAACTGGCCAAGCGCACGGTGCACGCGGCGCTGGACCCGGCCGCCATCTTCGACATACACGCCAAACGCATCCACGAGTACAAGCGGCAACTGCTGAACGTAATGCACGTCATCCACCTGTACCGCAGCATCACGGAGGAGGGGCGCGCGCTGCCGCATCCCCGGACATTCCTTTTCGCGGGCAAGGCGGCGCCGGGCTACTTCATGGCCAAGCTGATCATCCGGCTGGTGCATCAGGTGGCGCAGACGATCCGCGCCGACCGCCGGGTGAGCGAGCAGCTCCAGGTGGTGTTCCTGCCGGACTACCGCGTGTCGCTGGCGGAGCGGATTATCCCCGCGGCGGATTTGAGCGAGCAGATTTCGACCGCCGGGATGGAGGCGTCGGGCACCGGCAACATGAAGTTCGCCATGAACGGGGCGCTGACCATCGGGACGCTCGACGGAGCGAACATCGAGATCCTGGAAGAGGTGGGGCGCGAGAACATCTACATCTTCGGGCTTACCGCGGAAGAAGTGCAGCGGGCGCGCGCCACCGGCTCGCACCACCCGCGGGCCTGCATGGAGCAGAGCCCCGCCGCGCGGCGCGTAATGGGATCGCTCGAAAGCGGGATGTTCTCGCCCGGCGAACCGGGGCTCTTCCGGCCCATCGTGGAAGCCATCCTCGACCGCGGGGACTACTACTTCCACTTGGCGGACCTGGACCCGTACATCGCCGCACAGGAACAAGCGGCGCGCGACTTCACCAACCGCGGGGAATGGGCGCGCCGGGCCATCCTCAACGTGGCGCGGATGCAGAAGTTCTCGAGCGACCGCACCATCGCGGAATATGCGCGGGACATTTGGGACCTGAAGGCGGTGGAGTGAGTTTCAGACGAGCGTTGTCCTGCGCGATTCCTGCTCCGCCGCACCCGGGAACGCACTACTGTTCCCATAGAATGCACCGCCCCTAGGCGCGGGCGATTTGGACGCGGGCGTCGTTGTAGCAGGCGCCGCCGCCGACGACGTTGGTGTGCGCCGGGCAAAGGGCCGTGCTGGTCTTGCCGTTGAGCGACGACTTGCGCCAGGCCCCCTTGGGCAGGGAGGCCACACCTTCACGCACGCGCGCGCTCACTTCGGCGCGGCACACCACTTCGCCCAGCTCGTTGAAGACGCGCACCGTGTCGCCGGGGGCGATGTGGCGCGCCGCAGCGTCGGCGGGATTCAGCATCACGCGCAGTTCGGGGAAGTTGAACTCGCCCATCATGCTGGTGACCATCTTCGAGGTGGCCGGGCTGATCAGCGCCAGCGGGTACTTCTCGCTGGTCACCGGCTCGTAGTGATACGGGCGCGGCCCCAGCACGGCCGGCGTGAGGTGAATCTTCTTGTCTACCGTCTGCGGCATCACGTTGACGAACTGCACGGGCGCCCCGCCGGGGAAATCGTAGCGGACGAAGCCGCCGGCCTCAATGGGCGCGGGGTCCACCGGCTTCCCGGCCAGCGTGACCGACTCGATGGTCTTGCGGCGCAACGTGACGGCGTCCCAGTGGAAGGGCGGGTCGCTCCAGCCCATGGCGCGGCCCAGGGCGGCGAACACGTCGGGATTCGATCGCGCCTCACCGCAGGGATCAATAACCGGCCGCCCGCCGCCCATCACGTACGCGCCGTAGCCGCGGCGAATCTCATCCGCTTCGAGAAACGTGGTAGCCGGCAGGAGGACATCCGCGTACTTCGCGGTGTCGGTCATCACCTGGTCAAAGACCACGGTGAAGAGGTCCTCGCGATCGAAGCCGCGCAGCACGCTCTCCTGATCCGGCGCGGTGACGGCCGGATTGCAGTTGTAAACGAAGAGCGCCTGCACCGGCGGTTTCAGCTCCACGTCGGCGTCGCCGTGCCCGGCGTCCATCAACCCGCTGCGCCCCGCCAAGACAGCGCCCAGGCGGGTCATGTTGATCTCACGCGTAGCCCAGGGCATGTCGCCAAAGAGTTTCTTCGTGTCGAACTTGGCCCCGCCGCTGTTCGAGAGCGTGTAGCCGCCGCCACGCATGCCGAATTTGCCGAGGAGCGCGGGCAAGGCGAGGATGGCGGCCATGGCTTGGCCGCCATTGCGGTTGCGTTCGAGTCCCCAGCCCGCGCGCAGCACGGCCGGGGAAGAGAGCGCGTAGATTTCGGCCAGCCGCGCGATGTCCGCGGCCGGGACCCGGGCGGCCGCCGCGGCGCGTTCCAGCGGCCACGCCTCGGCTTGCGCCAACAGCGGCTCCAGCCCATCGGTGTGCTGCTGCAAGAACTCAGTGTCCAGTTCGTCGCGCTCGCGCCACCGCCGGATCATCGCCAGCGCCAGCGGCAAATCCGCGCCGGGGAAAACGGGCAGGTGCAGGTCATACTCGTCCGCGGAGAAGTTGCGCTTCGGGTCCACCACGGCGATGAACGCGCCGTTGCGCCGCGCCTGCTTCAAGAAGGGCACCAGGTGGATATTGGACGCCTTGGGGTTCGCGCCCCACAGCAGGATGAACTTCGCGCGCGGGAAGTCCTCGAAGGCCACGCCGGGCATCTTGCCGTACATGGCCAGGGCCACTTCGGTGGCGGGTGTGGCGCAAAGTGTGCGGGCCAGGCGGGATGCTCCCAGGCGCGCGAAAAAGAACTCGTCCATTGCGCCATCGGTGAGCCAGCCGTTCGAGCCGCCGTAGTGATACGGGAGAATCGCCTCCGCGCCCCACCGGGCCGTGATCTGGCGCAAGCGCGCGGCGATTGTGCCGAGGGCCTCATCCCAGGAGACGCGCTCGAAGCTTGCCGAGCCCTTGGCGCCGGCGCGGCGCATGGGGTAGAGCAAGCGGTCTTCGTGGTACACGCGCTTGCCGAATTGCGCGACTTTGTCGCAGATGAAACCGGCGGTCAGCGGGTGGGCGGGGTCCTTTGATCCGCGAATGGCCTGCACACGGCCTTCGGAGACGGTCACTTCCAGGGCGCAGGTGTCCGGGCAGTCCATCGGACAGGTGGTGGGCAGCGTCTGCGTGGCCATAGCCTGCCATTATCCCTTACGCGCCAGGAGCGCAGCCAGAGCCAATATGGAGCAACGGTTCATTGCAGGCGGAAGGGTCCAAGGCCGTGCCGCGGGGCGGCAGGTCAGCCCGCCTTCCACGGCAGGAGGCGTTCCAGCACGCGGATGACGCGGCGCATCTGCGGGCGCGTGCCGACGGTGATGCGCACGGGCCCCGCGCGCCCAAAATCGCGCGAGCGATCGCGCAACAGGATGCCCCGGCGCTCCAGCGACCGGAGAATCCGCCCGGCCCGAGGGCCCAAGTCGGCCAGCAGGAAGTTCCCGGCGCTGGGCCACCAGCGGACCCCCAGGCGAGTCAAAGCGGTCTGCGTTTCGGCGCGGGCGGCGGCGACCTCGCGGACGAACCGGCGAATGCCGGCGCGGTCGCGGACGGCCGCGCGGGCCGCAGCGAGCGCCAGGGTGTTCACAGGAAAAGGCGGCTGGGCGCGGCGAAGGAGGGCGCTCAGCCGCGCATTGGCCATCATACAACCCAGGCGCAGGCCGGCCATGCCGCTGGCCTTCGAGAAAGTGCGAATGACCACAAGGTTGGGGTAGCGGCGAATCCACGGCAGCACCGTGACGCCGGAGAAATCGAAGTAAGCTTCGTCGAGAACAACCAGGGTGCGCCGGGCGGCGCGCAGAACTTGCGCGATCTCGCGGCGAGAGAGCAGCGTGCCGGTGGGGTTATTGGGATTGGCCAGGAAGAGGACGCGGGGGGCGTGGCGCAGTTCCCGCAACACGTCGCGCAGCGGGAAGCGCATCTCAGGGTCATAACGCCGGGCGCGGACCCGCGCGGCGAACAGCACCGCGTAAACGCGGTACATGGTGAAGGTGGGATCGGCCAGCAGGACCTTGTCGCCCCGCTCGACAAAGGCATCGAACACCAGGCGCAGGGCCTCGTCGGCGCCGTTGGTGAGCGCCAGTTCCGCGGGGCGAACGCCAAAGAAGCGCGCCAGGTCCTTGCGCGTGGCTTCAAACTGAGGATACATGGCCACGCCCGCGGCACTGACCCGCGCAATGGCCGCGCGCACGGTGTGCGAGCAGCCGGCGGTGTTTTCGTTGTAATCAAGACGGAGGAAGCGCTCACGGCCTTCGCGCAGGCCAAGCTCTGCGGGCATGCGCCGGATGGCGGACCGCGGCGGGATGGCGTGACTCATGAGTTCCTTTCCGCGCGGTTCCGGCGGAGCACAGGGGCGCGGGTGCGGCGGCCAACCTTTGCGCGGGCCGGCGCCGGGGCGGGAATCGCGCAAACGCGCCGCGCGTCCCCCGTTGAACCCCGAGAAAAAAGCCCGCCAGCGCCTGCCGCGCCGCGGGCTTGTTGAGTGCCGGATGCTACCGCAAGCTACTCACAACGCAGGAGCCAGGGGCCGTGGCTGCGCACGGCAGCGATCAAAGACGGGCTCACCGTTCCATCGGCGGACAAGAGTAGGTATAGTGGGGGCGGCTGTCAAGGCCGCTGCCGCCCCCTGGCGGCGGAGCGGTGGAGCACGGCTGCGCTGAAGTGAAGCGGGAGGCAGGATGCGCCACAGGTTTCTACCCTGGATGGTAGCCGCGCTGGCGATGGTCGCGGGGACGGCATGGGCGCAGCAGACGGTGCGCGGGCAGTTCCTGCTGCCGAATGGGTCGCCGCCCACGGAACCAATCCGCTTCACGCTCACCAGCACGGACGGGCGGCTGAACGACATCCAGTTCTCGGATTCGCATGGCCGGTTCATCCTGCCGCGGCTGGGCACCACCATCGACCACATCATTACAGTGGACAGCGACGGCGTCCGCTATGGCCACACTACGTTCCAGTTCAATGCCGGGTACAACCCGCCCACGCGCATCACGCTCAACCCGTTGCGCCGCGGAAGGGGGGGGCCTGCGGCTACGGTTTCCGCTTTTTCCTCTTACCAGGCCAAGCCCGAAGCGCAGAAGCGGCACCAGGCGGCGCTGAAAGAAATCGAGCAGCGCAAGTACGGGCCGGCGGAAGAGCACTTGCGCCAGGCCATTGCCGCCGATCCCAAGTTCCTGGCGCCCCTGAATGACCTGGGGGCGCTGATGATGCAGCGCAAGCGATACGCGGACGCGGAAGGGGTGTTGCGCCAGGCGGTGGAGGCGGATCCCAAGTCCTATCTGGCGCGGCTGAACCTGGGGATGGCGCTCAATCGCAGGGGGAAGTTCGCCGAGGCCGTCCCGCACCTGCGCGAAGCCCTGCGGCTGGAGCCGCGGGTGGTCGCCGGGCATTTGGAGCTGGGAGTCGCGCTGGTGGAAACCGAGCAGCTTGCCGATGCGGAGCGGCACTTGCGGCGCGTCGTGCTCTCGCGCGGCGACGAGGAAGCGCCCGCGCTGCTCTATTTGGGCAAGCTCTACGCGCGCACCGGCGACTACAGCAAGGGCGTGGCTTCGCTGGAGTCTTACCTGAAGAAGGCCCCCAGGGCCCGCAATGCCGGCGACGTCCGCGCCCTGATTGAACGGATGAAGAGAGAAATGGCCAAGCGCGCGTAGACCCTGCCACTCCCCGGGCGCTCTTTTTTCTGGGTTTGTCTTTTCAACGCGGCGCTATTCGACCTATACTGGCCCCTGCCCGGGTGGATGGTCCTATGCGGTTCGTTCGGCCTTATTCGCTCATCGCTCTTATCCTATGGCTGGCGCCGGCGGCGTCAGCACAGGAGCCCGCCAGCGTAGAGCCGATCAGCAGCGGGCGCGGCACGCTGGTGGTCATCGTCCGCCAGACCAATGGGACGCCGCTCAACGGGTTCGCCACGGTCCGGCTGAACTCGGTCTCCGGCGCCATCAACCTGATGCACCAGACCCGCGAGGGCGGCCAGGCCACCTTCCCCAATCTGCCCGTGGGCGATTATCAGGTCGAAGTCATGGCGCCTGGCTACGCCGTGGCGCGCGAGGACGCCACGCTGGCCATTCCCGGTACGGCTTACGCCTACATCCAGTTGCGGCCGGACTCTGCGTCTTCCACCTTCACGCTGCCCACCGCTCCCACGGGTACCGTGCTGGCCCCCAAGCTGCAAAAGGAAGTGGACGCGGCCGTAGAAGCCATGCAGGCCAATGAGTACGGCCGCGCCGAAGAGATTCTCCGGCGCGCCGCCAAGAGCGCCTCCGGCAACCCCGACGTGAGCTACCTGCTGGGGATCCTGTACCTCCGGCAGAAGAAAACCGTTGAAGCGCAGACCTGGCTGGAGAAGACGCTCTCGCTCCAGCCGGGCCATCTGCGCGCGCTCTCCGCGCTGGCGCGGCTGTTCTACCAGCAGACGTACTATGACCGCGCGGTGGCGCGGTATGAGGAAGCGCTCGACCTCGAACCCAACAACTGGGAGAACCACTGGCTGATCGCCGCCGCGTACTTCGGCCAGGGCCAGTTCGACAAGGCGCTGGCGCACTCCGAGCGAGCCATTACTCTGGCGGGCGAGACGGCCCCGCAGATCCAACTCCTGCGCGCGCAGGCCTACCACAAGCTCGGCGACACGGAGAAGGCGGTGCGCATTCTGCGCCAGTTCTTGCAAGAGCATCCGGAGCACGCCGGTGCGCCGAGTGCGCGCGACCTGCTGGCCCGGTTTGGCGGCGCTCCAGTGGCCGCCAGCGTAGGGAATGGCCTGTCGGCCGGGGACGGTCCCGCGGGCACGGCCGTCACCGGCACGGTCGCCCCCGCAGAGCCGGAGTTGCCTTCCCGGGAGTGGGCTCCGCCGCATGTAGATACGCAAGCGCCGGTGGTGGAAGCGGGGGCCAGTTGCTCTCTGCCTGAAGTGGTGAAGTCCGCCGCCAAGCGCGTGGTGCTGTTAGCAGAGAACATGCAGGGCGTGACCGCGCGCGAACGGATCGAGTACCTGGAGTTCAACAAGAGGGGATACCCGGGTGACAAGGCCGAGCATACGTTCGATTACCTGGTGACCATCAGCGAAGTGCGCAAAGGTCATTTGATCGTGGACGAAGACCGTACCCCGGGGAAGGAACCCGTCCCCCGGCCCAGGAAAGGCATCACCAGCGGGCTGGTGGCGCTGGCATTCGTCTTTCACCCCTATTATGCCGGCGACTACGAAATGAAGTGCGAGGGACTGGGGCAATCGGGCGGGCAACCGGCCTGGTTAGTGTACTTCAAGCAGCGCCCCGACAAAGAGGCGAGGATTAAGGTGAACCGCAACGGCAAAGGGCAGCGGTTCCCCATCGCCCTGAAGGGCCGCGCGTGGATCGCCACCAACACCCACCAGATCCTGCGCATGGAGATGGACCTGGTGAACCCGGTGAAGGACCTGAACCTCGAGAAAGAGCACATGGTGATCGAGTACGCGCCGGTGCTCTTCCGGCAACGGAATCTGCGGTTGTGGCTGCCGGCGAGCGCGGATATCTACACGGACTTTCTGGGCCAGCGCTTCCAGCAGCGGCATACCTACAGCGGGTACATGTATTTCGCGGTGGACACCCAGCAGAAAATTCACGACCCCAAGGACGCCCACAAAGAACCGCCGCCACCGTCTCCCTGAAGCGGCCTGATCCGTGCTCACCGCGTGCCACTGCCCATTTCCCGGAGAATGCGGTAGAGCCGGGCCAGCGGCAGGCCCATCACGTTGAAGTAGCATCCTTCCACGCGGGTCACCCAGCGTCCGCCGACACCCTGAATGGCGTAGGCGCCGGCTTTGTCGAAAGGCTCACCGGTGGCCACGTAGTCGGCGATTTCGCGCTCGCTCATCGAGGCGAAGGTCACGCGAGTCGTTTCGCACTCCACCCGCAGCGCGGCCTGCGGCACGCGCAGCACCGCCAGCCCCGTGAGCACCTCGTGCGTCCGGCCCGCATAGTGGCGGAACATGGCCGCGGCCTCCTCGGCCGTGGCCGGCTTCCCGTAGATGCGTCCGTCGAGCACCACCGTGGTGTCTGCGCCGATCACCACGGCCTCCCCAGTGAGTTGCGCAGCCGCGGCGCGGGCCTTCGATTCCGCCAGGCGGCGCACCATCGCCTCCGGTGTTTCACCTTCGCGCGCGCGCTCGTCCACGCCAGCCGCGCACACGTCAAAGGTGAAGCCTGCGTTGCGCAGAATCTCCGCGCGCCGCGGCGATTGTGATGCGAGAATGAGCCTCATTAGGAAAGAGTCGAAGGGACGCCAGCCGAAAGCGGGATTATAGCAGCGGCGAGGGGCCGCGCTGGGCCAGACGTCGTGCCAAGCGCTCGCGGAAGGCCAGCCAGGCTTGCGGGTGGTCACTCCAGGTGGTGGCGCCGGCGGCGATCCTGCCGGCTTCCTCGCGGACAAAGGCGGCGTCGCCCAGGCGCTCGAGTTGCAACGCCAGCTCGGCATCCACCAGCGAATCACGGATCATCTTCAGACGCAGCGACTCCACGGGGAAGTGCCGCTTGCCGCCGATCTGCTCCGGCCGGCCGGGATAGAAGAAGCTGCCTTCGCCGTTGCCGCCGAAGTGGAGTTGTCCCTCCCAGGGGTCCAGGCGCGGGCCGCGGGACCCCGGGTCGTAGTGGTGGGAGAACACGGTGTCCCAATACAACATGCCGGACACGCGGTAAGGGACCACGCTGAGAATGCCGATCACCCGGTTGGCCACGGCCGTGGAATCGATCACATAACTGGGCCAGTTTTCCGGCGGGGCCCTTCCGGCGCAACCGTGACTGAGGCAGGACTGGTACCACCAGAGAGAATCGCCGGCCTTCAGGCGAGCGGCATAGGCGTAGCGGCCGGGAAAGCCGCGCCCGCGAAGACGGTCCAGCCAGCCGGGAGGAGCGGAACCGAGACTATTCACCACCGGGCACCAACGGGTGACCAGACCCAACCAGTCGGCGTTCAACTGGGTGGTGGCCAGCCGGGGAATGTCCGGGTCGGCTTCGCGAACCAAGCGGGCGCGTTGTTCAAGGGCGGCAAAGTCGCGCGGGCTATTGGGCTCGTCGAAGGTGTAGTCGAAGAGGCGGTCGTACCAGCCGCGTTGGCGCGCGTGCGCGGCAAAATGGCGGACGGCGGAGACGAATTGGCGTTCGCTGAGGTTGGGAAACTGCGGCAACCGCAAGGACGTCCAGCGCGCGCCGCCGGGGGCGCCCCGTGCGTCGAGCAGGGGCGCGACCGCCGCGTCGTAACGCGAGTAGTCGGCGCTTTTGACGCTGCCATCCGCATGGAACTCATAACGCGGGGCCAGCCCGTTGCCGCTGATGAGGGTGATGCCGTGGCGCAGCGCGGCGCGCGCGTAGGCCTGGCCCAACTCGGTGACTTGCGCATCCGTTGGCGCGGCATAGTGACCGCGCGCGACGCCCGTCCAGGTAAAGCCGAACGCGGTGACCAACGTGGGAGTGGCCGGCAGGGTGACCGGGAGAACTTCCATCTCGACCGGGAGCGAGACAGGCGACTGGCCGGCGGCCGTCACGCGGACGTGGCCTCGGAAAACGCCGGGCGAGGCCGAAGCCGGGATCAGCACATCCACCCAAACCGGCTGGCGCCTCTGCGGGCCGGCGTAGAACCAGAACTCGTCGCCGGGCAGAAAGTCCCGAGGCGTTCCCATTCCGTGGAAAGCGATTCGCAGACCCTGACTGAGTGCGGCCGCCTGGCGCGAAACGGGGAGTTCGGGAGACTTGGCAGGGGCCGCGTCGGTCCACCAGCGAAACGAGGCTTGCCCAATGGGGCCGGGGCGCACGATTTGAACGACGTACCGCGTGACCGCGGCGCCGGTGTACAGCCCGCGGGGGATGGCCACGCCGTCGCCGCGATCGCGGGTAACGGCCCGGCCTTGAGACTCGGCATATTTCTTGTAGGCCGGCGACACCAGGGAGAGGTCCACCGGGAACGCCCTGCGAGGTTCGCCGTACTCGAGGTCCACATCAGGGATGAGCGGGTCCGGCCACTCCCCTGTGGCGCCACGCGGCGACGAGGGATAGAAGACGTGCATGAAGGCCTGACGGTAGAGGGTCACATTCCGGGCGGGGATGGAGTCCCGAGGAGCGTTGGAGAAGGGACCGGCCTCCACTTTCAGGCCCCGACAGCCTTCGCCTTCCGCGGTAACGACCACCTGAAAAGAGCAATACTCGTTCCGCGCGCACACCAAACGGGCAGAGCCTGCCTGGGGCAGGGCGGCATACGGACGTACCTTCAGAGGACCGGCCAGCAGGAAAGCAGTGCACCGCGCATGCACCGGCCAGGCGCCGGCCAGTAGTCCCGCGATGATGAGGATTCGCCGCATTGGCGCTCCGAACCGGGAAACAGGCGGCCGGGCCAGCATGGGGCCGCTAGCCCGCCAGCCGAATGCGCAACAGATGGAGCAGGTAGTGCAGCACCTGGCGCACACCCATCTTACTGCCGCCGTGGGTCCGTTCCTCGAAAGCGTAAGGCACTTCCACCACGCGGTCGTAGCGGCCGCGGGCCAGCACTTCCAGCAGGATCTTGTAGCCGATGGGCTGCAAGCGAACGCCGTCAAGCACGGAGCGCTGGAGGAAGAAGAAGCCGGACATGGGGTCCTTGACGCGGCGGATCTTGGCGGGGAGCAGCACATTGGCCAGCAGGGTTGCAGTCCACGAGATGATGCGGCGGCGGAACTTCCAGTCGGTGACGGAGCCGTGCTCGACGTAGCGGCTGGCCACGGCGACGCCGGCGCCGCTCGAGCGCAAGGCGTCCACCAGTTTCTTGAGATGTTCCGGGGGATGCTGGAGATCCCCATCCATGCAGCCGAGCACATCGCCCTGCGCGGACTTCCAACCGGCCATCACCGCGGTGGACAGGTCCTTTTCGTTGACACGGACGATGAGCTTGAGCCAGGGGTGCGACTGCTGCAGGCGGCGCACCTCGTCGGCGGTGCCGTCCGGGCTGTTGTCGTCCACGAGGATGAGCTCGAAAGGCTCGCCGGTGGTTTCGAGCGAGGCGCCGGTGCGCAGGACGAGCTTCTCAATGTTCTGCCTTTCCTTATAGGTGGGGACGACCAGGGAGATCAACGTGGCGCCTCCGACGGAGGTTCCGCCTCCAGCCTGGCGCTGAGCGCCCGGGGCGGACAGGGTTGCGCGCGCCAGTTCAACTCGAAGTACTCGAACTGGCCCACGCGAAAGCCCAGCGTGACACAATACGCGGAACGCAGGAAAGCCGCAAACTCCCGCACCGTGGGGCGCGGATGCTGCTTTTCCGACCAGGCCGCGGAGACCGGGTTAACGCCGAAAGCGATGCGGTCCATCACGAACACTCGACCGCCGCGCTGCCAGGCTTCGCGGACAGCGGCATGGAAACGGACCTGCCAGTCCGGTTGGTCCCATTGGTAGTAAGTCTCGTCATTGGTCAGCGTCAGGTAGGGCGCGGTTCCATAGGCCAGCATGAGCGCGTGGTAGTTTACGTCGCGGCCAAAGGTCACCAGCAGATCGCCGGGAGTAAGGAACGAGTGTGCGGAAGCCCACTCGGCCGCCAGGCGCCGGAACCGGGCCTGGGTGGGACGCAGAACTTCAAAGTAGTTGACCAAGGCAACCAGGAGAACGGCGGCGCCAAGCGCCAGCGCTACCCACCGGGGGCGCGGGAAACGCTTCAGCAAATCACCCGTAGAGAGGGTCCCCAGCGCAATCACGCTGAGCAACGACGGCATGAAGCGTTGCCGGTCGGTACCCAGCCAGATCAGGGCGAAATATATGTTGATGGCCAGCGGGGCCGCCAGCGCCAGAATCAGAACACGCAGCCGGCGGTCCGCATTCCAGAAGAGAAAAAACGGATAAGCGTAGGCCAGCAACAGCAGCAGCCAGATGAAAATGAACTTACCCAACTGCCAGGGGAGAGAACCGATGGCCAGCAAGTGGCGGTCGTCGCGCAGCAGCCCGTTGATCATATAGCTCAGGTTGGGCAGCCCGAGAATGCCGTGGGCCTGCCCGTAGGCGGCCTTCATGAAGCTGGATGAGTCGAACCGGGTGGGAGGCGTCCTCGTGTCCGCGATCCACGCTTGAACCGCGGCGCCCTCCAGAGGGACTTGCGCGTAGCGGAGGCAGGAAACGCCCATAGCCCCGGCCAGCAGCAGGCCGGACAGCGCGAATCCCGTCAAGTGTGCGGCGCGCCGCGCCCGGGAGGCCCGCTCCGGCAGCAGGGCGATCAGGAGCCCGACGCCCACGGCGTTGAACACCTGCACCAGCCAGAACAGCCCGGCAAAGCAAACCAGCGCTCCGGCGGATAGGACCGTCCACCAGCGGCGGCTCGCGCCTTGAACCTCCGGCAGGCGCAGCGCCAGCAGATAGGCGGCCAGAACCAGGAGCATGGAGCTGGAATACAGGCGGCCCGACCCGGCATAGATCCACACGCAGTGCGCGGTGGCGTAGAGCGCGCTGCCGGCCAGCGCCGTGCCTCGCCGTGCCGGGTGGCCGTGTAGCAGGCGGTACAGCACGTGATAGAACAGCATCGGAGAAAGCGCGGCGGTAAAGAAGTCCCACCAGCGAAGCAGGTTCAGCGGCTCCACCGGCAGGCCCGCTGCGCCCAATCCCTGCCACAGCCAATAGGGCAGCAAGCGCACAATCAGGTGGCGAAACTCCACCATGCGCTCGATGCGGCCTTCGCGCATCCACCGCGCGGTGTCCAGCGCGTCGCCGCTATCGTTGGAAAAGGTGAGAACGTAGGCGGCCAGCAGCAGGACAAACACTACCGAGACGCGCAACAGGCGCGCGGCCGGGGAAGCGCCTTGCGCATCCAAGCGCGCCGCAGGGGCCTCCCTCACGGAGCTTCCCCCTGCGAAGGGGCCTTGGCATCCGCCACGGCCGCAGTGGGCGGCGTGGCCGCGGCGGTTGCCCCACGCGGAGTCGCGTTCCAAACGCCTTGCTGCTGCCCGGTGAGAAAGCGGAACAACCCCGCCAGCAGCGCCAGGTTCATGCCTGCAAAGTAGAAAGGCAGGCCCGTGAAACGGCCGGCCTTCTGTCCACCGCGCTCGCGGAAGAAGCCGGCCAGCGCCAGCAAGTAGAAGATGGTCTGCGCGGCGAAAGCGGCCAGGTACGCGGGATTGCCGGCGGCGGCCAGCCACGCGCTGGCAGCCCACGCGGTCACCAGGAAGAGCGGCCCCATCCAGCGCAGCACCTTGTGTGAAACATAAGCCAGCGCGGGCATGCCCCGGAGCGGGTTCAAGTAATGGGGGCTGGTGAACAAACACAGGTAGTCGCCGGCGCCGATGCGCACCTTGCGCCGGAACTCCGAGGAGAAGCTCGGGGCGGCTTCTTCGCTTCCCAGCGCTTCGGGGTCATACACCACGCGGTGGCCGGCAAAGCGAATCTCCATGGGCAACTGGAAGTCTTCGACAATCCACCGGGGGTCCACGTGGAAAAGGTCGCGTCGCACGGCGTAAACCGCGCCATTGGCGCCCAGCACGCAGTTCATGCGATTCTCGAGGAACTTCAGGGCTACTTCGTAGCGCCAGTAGAGCGACTCCAGGGGGGTGTGATCGCCGGGGCTGACCACGCGCAGCTCGCCGCACACGGCGCCCACCTCGGGGTCCGCGAAATGGCGCGTGAGGCGGCGCAGGGCGTCGGGCTCGAGCATGGTGTTGGCGTCGGAAAAAGCCAGGATGTCGGCGTTGGTCAGACCGGCCAGATCGCGGAGAACGGCGAGTTTGCCCCGGCGCGTAGCGAAATAGAAAACGCGCATGGCCGGGTGGGAAAAAGCACGGACCAATTCGGGCGTGGAGTCGGACGGGCTGTCCAGCCCGAGGAGGAACTCCATCTTCCCGGCGGGGTATTCGAGCGCCGCGGTATTCCGGAGCTTTTCGCCAACCACGGCGGCTTCGTTGTAGGCGGCCACCAGCATAGCCACACGCGGGGAGAAGTCACCGGCGGGGCGGTTGCGGCGATTGCCCCGGCGCAGGATGAAACGGAGGTCACGGCCCACCTGACGCAGTGCGGCGAGCAGAAACATCAAGAGTGGATAGAGAAGGTAGGACCAGGCCAGGGCCGCCGCGCTCACCCAGAACAGCACCAACGCTGCGCGTGAGTTCACGGCCGGAGGCCTCGCCGCCCGTTGCGCAGGCCGCCCCTCACGGCGGGGGCGCTCTCCGCCGCCGGGGCCAGTCCGGCGTTCTTCATGTGTCTTTCAAACGTGCCGTACACAGCCACGCTGATCCCCGCCAGATAGTAGAAGTAGTAGTCGTAGGCCAGATGCGCGAAAAAACCGGCGAAACAAAAACAATAAACACTGATCAGGGTGGAGATGGCAAAGAGGCGGAGTTCCTGCATCTCAGGCTTGTCCCGGCTGACCCGAATGATCTCGCGCATTTTCCGGACGATGGTGGCGATCAGCATCAGGAACAGGACCAGAGCGGGAATGCCGGTCTCTGAAGAAATCTGCGTAAAGGTGTTGTGCGTTCCCATCCACTCGGAGGCCTTTTCCTCGGTGGTCCCGCTTTTCTTCTCAAAGTTGCCGATCCCACAGCCCAGCAGGGGGCTCTCGAGCGTGTATTCGATGGACCGCCAGAAGAGCTTCTTGCGCTGCGCTTCGGAAGCGGAGGCCGAAGAGACCGCGGTATCCGTGTCCACCAGATTGGCCAGGCCGGCCCGGTACAAGGTGCTGATCCTGGACCAGAAAATACCGGGGGCGGCCAGCACAAAAACCAGCAAGCTGGCCGCGAAAACCACCCCCAGCATCTTTGCCTTAGCCGAACGGCGCAACATGTAGAGGTAAATCAGCCCGAGGGACAGCATTACTTCCAATAGATTGCTGCGCGAGGCCGTTTGCACCAGTATCCACATCATCATGCCGAAGGTGCCCACCAGGACGGCCGTGCGGATCCACGAGCGGCTGCGCAGCAGGAACATAATCAGGAAGGGAAGCGTGGTAGCGACGGCCACGCCCAGGGAGTTGCCGCTCAGGAACCCGCGATTGGCGCCGGTCATCCTGCCGTCAGAGGAGGTGTAGTTGAAACCGGCCGGATTCAAGATGGTATAGGCCATCACCAGGGTCTCGGACAGAAGAATCACCCACATCAACTTGCGCGCCCGATCCAGGGTGTAAACCGTCTGGGTAAGCAGAAAGAAGATAATCAGCGTCTTCAGCCAGTCGTCGGTGAGGAACTTGAGGGCATAGGACCGCCAGAAAGCGAAAGGGATGCCGGCCGTGAAGAGGAAAGTAAGCCCCAGAACCAGAAACACCTCTTTGGTCCAGATAAGCGGCATGCTGGCCTGGAAACGGGCGATGGCATAGGATCCGATCGCCAGGACGGCCACCATCTGAGCCCAGGGAATGTGCTGGCCGGCCCGCACCAATTCATGGGGCCGCACGAACAATAGGAACGTGAACACCAGCAGAAAAAAGAAAGCCGCGCCGGCCTTGTGCAACGAAGCGTCATGCGCCTCGATATCGGCCCCGCCGGCGGCGTCGGCGGGCGCGACCGGCCCCGCCCCTGGCCGGGGGAATCCGCGTGACGGAATGGTCTTCAGGTAGCCCACAGATCGTCCCTGTTCATTGTGCCAGAGGCGCAGCCCCGACGGGGTCTTCCTGCTGAGGAGTTTCCCTGTCCCGGTCAACGATCCCTCGCAGGATCTCTTCCATGCGCCGGGCCACCGCGTCCCAAGTAAATTCGTGGACCACCCGGTCGCGGGCCGCCCGCGCCAGGGCCGCAGCCCGCGGTTGCTCTCGCAACAGTTCGACGACTCCCCGGGCGAATTCCTCCGCACTGTCCTCCAGGAGGATCTCGTGGCCGGGCCGCAGAGTCAGCCCCTCCGCGCCCAGCGTGGTGGATACCACCGGCCTGTGCATGGCCATGGCCTCGAAAATCTTGATGCGCGTCCCCCCGCCAATTCGCAACGGGACCACCACCACCTCCGCGCGGGCCAGGTAAGGGCGAACATCCGGCACGGCTCCGGTCACCTCGACGCCGGGGAGGGACGTCGCTAGCCTGTGCATACCGTCGGTAGGCAAGCGGCCGACAATCGTGGCGGTGCAGGCAGGTTGTTCCGCGCGGATCCGCGGATAGATCTCCCGCAAAAACCAGCAGATGCCGTCCTCATTCGGATACCAGTCGAAGGAGCCGACGAACACGATGTTCCCGGGGATGCGGGGCCCCGGCTGCGGGGCGAAGTAGTCCACGTCCACGCCGGTGGGAATAGCCGATACGCGGCGAATGGCGAACTCACGCCGGTGATCGGCGGCGTCTTCCTCTGAAACAGCGATGACATGATCGAAGTCGCGGCAGACCTCTTCCTCGATGGCGCGCGCCTTGCTCCATTCGGATTTGAGAATCAGCTTTTTCAGCGGATTGGCCTCGGTTTCCCAATGCTGGCGGCGGATGCGGAATTCCAGGTTGTGCTGGAACAAGGCCCGCGGGCGGAGCGGCGACCCAACGAACGCGGTGGCGGAATGCAGGAAGTCACAAAGGATCAAATCAAACGGCTTGCGGTGGTGCAGCTCGCGGGCGGCCTGTTCGAAGCCCGGATGGTGGTACTTGCCGAGGAAGTACGGAAACCGGCCCATGCGGATGCGGGCAAACTCGGCGTAGAAAGCCGGGGTGAACCGCCGAGTCTCGCGCCAATGCACGGGGGTGAATCCGGCAAAGAGACGGCGCATTTCCTCGGCGCCCTGGTCATCACGTCCCGGCTCGGCCAGGGCCACCGCGTGGATTTCCATGCGGCGGACGAGCCGGGAGAAAATGTTCAACGTGCGGATCTTCCCGCCCGTGTCGGTGGGGAAGAGCGGCCGCGGCAAGGTGAAGAGAACTCTCAACGGGAGGACTCACTTTTTCCCGGGCGCGAACGTTCCGGGCCGTTACCGCACCCCGGCCATCTCCGGGGCCCGTCCCAGGACCGGCCCGCGCATGTGGGCCGGCGCGGGCAAGCCGAACATGTCCAGAATCGTAGGCGCAATGGAGAGCAGAGAGACCTTTTCGCTGTGCACGGCATGGCTGCGTTCCGGGGCGCGAAGCCACAGCATGCCGTCCGGGTGGTGCATTCCGCTCTTCATGCCTTCGATGCGGTAGAACAACTCGAAGAAAAGCCTTGCCGTGGGGCTATCCGCGATGGTGAGCGCGGCGTCGTTGGGGATGGGAGTGAAAATGCGGCACCCGCCAAAGACCGAGCTGCCGTTGCGCTCCAGCGTCAGGGCCGGACGGTCGATCACGCGCAGGGCTTGGAGTTTCAGCAGGCCGCTGGCAGCATCGCGCTCATTCTCGAAATGAACATGGAACTCTTCGGCCATCACCGGAGAAACGCGGTGCGGCTCGGTAACGCCGGCGAAGGCCAGCACGGGCTCGAAATCGCGCGGCCGGTGCAGGACCTTGCCGCCTTTTTCCTCGTAGATCAGGCAAGGCTGCTGGCTGAGGGCGGTGGCAAAAACCAGGGTGGCATGATCACCGGCCAGGTCCAGGAAACGGCCCACCAGCCCGTCCATTTGCTGGTAGCCGAAGAGGATGGCGTCCTGATACTCCGCTTGTTCTTCCGGCGCGGGCTTGACCGCGAACCGTTCGGGCTCCATTTCCCGCCAGTGAACATGCTGGAAGTGGGCCGTGCTGTTCAGGAAAAACGTGGAAAACGCGGGCCGCAGGCGCTGGTACTGAGCGCGGAAAACGTCGAACTGCAGCTTGTCGAGGATCACCGCGCGCTTCCAGCGGTTCTTGCCTCCGCGCTCGCTGAGCAACTGCCGCAAAATGGCGTTGAGCGTGGTGATAGATAGACCGTGCTGCACCATGAACGACAGGAAGCGGGCGTAGTCGGCTTTCGACAGCGGCACGCGGTCGTTGGAATGTTCCTGCACGTTCATCTGCACGAAGCGGTAGTAGGGCTCCAGGTCCTTCGGGTGGGGTGAGACTCCCGTGGTCCACGGGTCCGGGAGCATCCAGCCGCGCGTGCCCGGGTCGTATTTGATATTCATGCTGCCGCAGACCCAGACATTAAGGCCCGCGTCGGAGAGCAAATCCCAAACGCACTTGGCCCTGAGTTTGGGGCCGTCCCCGAGATGAAAAACGCCGTGCTCGCGGAAAGGAAGACCGCAATGGACAGTAGTCCATTGAATCCAGGGCTCAAGGTTGGGCGCCTTCTCCTCTGCATCGGTCAGGAAAACCTGCGACTCAGCATAGAGCCGGCGGAAATTGGGCAACTTGCCCTGAGCCATGAAATGGGTGGTCAGGGAGGGGCACAACTCATTGAATTCGAGCAGGATGACGGGCCTAGCCGAACGCGAACCGTTCCCGTTGCCAGATGTATTGCTCATCACACTCCTAGCCAATAAGTAGCCTAGCGCGGCACTTTGGTTCTGGCAAGTAGCAGACCAAAACGGGGGAACTCCCAGAACTTATAAATACGTACACAGGAAAGACTTACGCATCGTTTTGGGACAGCAGGGGTAAAAAGGCGCAAGTCAATGCCACCAATATGCAAAGCCCTGCATCAGCCCTTACTTAAACATGCTGGCCACTGGGGCTTCCATCCGAGAATGAGGGGCGACCTGAGTGTCCCCGTCGAAGAAGATGCGGTTCCACAGCTCGAAATTGGCCAAGCGCCAGAGCGCGTCGGCCGCGTCCATGCGGCCGGCGCGGTGCGCGCCGATCATGCCGCGAATGTGCGAGTCGCTCAGCAACTTGCGCGCGGCCAACCGCCCGTCGGTGAGCAGAGCTTCGATGCGGCCGAAGAGCGGACCTCGCAACCAGGGCTTGACCGGGGTGGGGAAACCCATCTTGCGGCGGTAGAGGATTTCGCGAGGCAGGCGCAGCTCCATGGCGCGCTTGAGCAGGTACTTGGCGGCCAGGAAGCGCACCTTGTGCCGCGCGGGGATGCGCGCCGCAAACTCCACCAGACGGTGATCGAGGAAAGGGACGCGGCTTTCGATGGAGGCGGCCATGCTCATCTGGTCCTGCTTCATCAGCAGTTCGACGAGATAGGTCTTGATGTCGAGATAGAGCAGACGGCTCAGCAGGGAATCGCGCGACCCATTGGGCCTGAAATGCGCCAGGGAAGTGGCGTAGGCGCTGGCGCCGCGCACCTCGTCTTGCAGCTCCGCGGTGAACAACTGCGCCTGGGCCGCCTGCGGGAAAACGGAATACCAGTTGTCGAAGTACATTTGCTCGAAAGCGTCCGGATGATACAGGAAGGTGTGCTTCAGCTTGCGCCGCGCCGCCTGCGGCAGCACGTCCGAATCGAGCGCCCCGCGGATCAGGCGGCGCAGCGCCCCGGGAGCAAGCTTGCGATACGCCGGGGCGAACCGGGTGTTCCACAACGTGGCGCGATACTTCAGGTAGCCCGCGAAAATCTCATCGCCGCCTTCGCCGGTGAGCACCACGGTGACCTTCTGCCGGGCCAGGCGCGAGACCGCATGGAGGGCCACACTCGAGGGCCACACGATGGGCTCGTCTTCATGCCAGATAAGCTGGGGCAGGAGGCCCCAGAAGTCCTCGGGGCCCAGCAGGACCTCGTTGTACTCCGCACCGATGTGCCGTGCCACGCGGCGGGCGAACGGCAACTCGCTGAACTGATCTTCCCGGTAACCTACGGAAAACGTCTTGAGCTGCTCGTGGCCGAGCTTCTTTTTCAGGTCTGCGGTGACCGCCCCGATGGCGCTGGAGTCCAGGCCGCCGCTCAGGAAGACGCCCAGCGGCACGTCGCTCATCAGGCGCAGGCGGACGGACTCGGCAAAAAGCTCCTCGAACCGGGCCACATAGTCGGCCTCCGTGCGCAACGATTCGTCGGGGGTGATGTCCAGGTCCCAGTATTGCTGCACCACCGGCTGGGGGCGGGGTTGCCCGAGGTCCAGCGTGAGGTGGCGCCCCGGCGGAAGCTTGCACACTCCCTCGAAGAGCGTCTGCTCGTCGGAGAGATAGCCCAGCGCGAAAAACTCCGGTAGGGCCCGGCGGTTCATGCGCGGAGCGAACGCGGGCAGGGCGAAAAGCGCCTTCATTTCCGAAGCGAAGGCGAAGCGGCCGTCGCGGAGGGAGTAGTAGAAGGGCTTGATGCCCAGGCGGTCGCGGGCACAGAAGAGCCGCCGTTTCCGCGCGTCCCAGATGGCGAAAGCGAACATCCCGCGGAGGTGCTGCACGCACTGCGCGCCGTACTCTTCGTACAGGTGGATGATGGTTTCCGTGTCGCTGCGGGTGGTGTAGCGGTGGCCGCGGCGCTCCAGGTCAGGGCGCAGGTCCGCGTGGTTGTAAATCTCGCCGTTGAACCCGATCCACACCGTCCCGTCTTCATTGGACATGGGCTGGTGGCCGCCGCTCAGGTCCACGATACTCAAGCGGCGGAAACCGAAGCCGACGGGGCCGTCGGTGAAGTAACCCTCGTCATCGGGTCCGCGATGGCGAATGGTCGCGGCCATGGCGCGCAGCTCTTCCTGCGACGGAGGCGCTCCGCCATTCAACGCCACGATTCCGCAAATCCCGCACATCGAGTCCGCTACTCCACGGGGAGCGTTGCCTGCTGCGCCCCTGGCAATTTCATCCGACCCCGCCCTTCGCAGGGAGCAATTCGATCCAGTCACCCTCGCAGGTGAAGGGCGCCTCAGCGCCATTTATCCGCACGCCGGTAACGCCGGCAACTCGCAGGCGCAGCCTGCGCGCGGGCCGCAGGTGCAGCGCCAGGACGCTCCCTTCGCGCGCGGCGTCCAGCTCGTCAATCCAGCTATCGGCGCGCAGCAGGGGCTGGCCCTGCCAATCGGCGCAGCAACCGCTGACCAGGACAAAGCGGTCGAGGCGGCCTCCGGCATCGCGGCGCTGCAGCGCCAGCTCGGCGTCGGTCGCCAGGCCGGTGTCGTCCAGCGGCCCTTCTTCGCGGAAGGCTAGATCATCCACCCATGCCTCGGTGCGCAGTTCCACGCGGACGGCCACGCCCTGCAACTCGCGCAACTTCGGCCAAGCGGCCGGCGCTGCCCACAACATCCAGTGGACGCGCAAGGGAACCGCTCCGCGCATTCTAACCGCCAACACCGGCGCGGGCTGCCGGTGGCCGTACTCGGCAGAGTACCAGCCCTGGCGCGCGGCTTCATCGCCTTCGACGACAGCGAACTCGGCGTTGCCAGGCGAGGCAGATGGAGAGTGGACCGGCCCGGAGACCCGTCCGAAACATGGCATCAGCAGGAAGCGCGAGCCGTTGGCAGAGGCCAGCCAGCCGCCATGCGCCGGGGCCAGTTTCACGCCGGGGGCAAAGTGGAACAGGAACTCCGCGCCGTGCTCGCCCGCTCCAGTCAGTTCATCGGTCACCAGCCAGTAGTCGGGCTTGACGAATACAATGCGCCGCCGGTGCTGCACCGGCTGCGCGAGACGCGCATAACCGTCATGCGAAGCCGTGGCCAGGTCCAGGCTGGGCAGGGAACTCCAGCGCTCCAGGCGCACCCGGGGGATGGCGGCCCATTTGAAGAAGTCCACGGGATGGGCCTGGTCGAGCCCGTCCACCACCGCGGTGTTGTGCGCGCGCGTCCCGCTGAAGGCCGCGCGCCACTCCCGGGAAGAGGTGTACACGTTGGCGCCGGGGTCCACCAGCCAATCGGCGCCATCAGCGGAGCAGACGATGCTGAGTGCATCCGCGTGGCCGTGCGCGCAGCCGCCCAGGCCCTGCGGGCCGGCGTCGAAGTGCAGGACCAGGGCGCGCTCGTCGGTGCCGCTGCGCATCACCGTCAAGCCCGCGTCGCGGAACAACAGGGAGGCCCGCGGCGGAGCCAGCGGCTCGAGCGCGGCGAAGGCCCGCACCGCGGGCGGGCCCAGCAGCCACAGCGTTTCTTCGTGCAGCCGCGCGGCAGCGTGGCGGAAGTCACCCCGCGAAAAGTACACGGCCGCGGTGGAAAGCGCGCCGCGCTGGTCGTGGGAGTCCTGCGGGGCCGGCGGCGAAGAAAAAGGAAGCAGGCGCCCGCCGTCGGCGTCGCCGGTCATGGGCTGACGGCCGCCGGGGAGCATGGTGGACAGCGTGAACTCGGCCATGCGCTCGAGCTGCGCGCGGTAGGCGGCGGGAAAGGCGCAGCCGTTGCGCTCCGCAAGGATGGCGGCGCAGTGGAAGAAGTCCAGGGCGTAGCGATGGTAGTAGCTGGATTGCTCGATGTGCGCGCCGTCCGGCCGCACTTGCTTATGAATCTCCTCGCTCAGGAGGCGGCGGCCGGCCTCGCGCCACTCCGCCGCGCCGCGCAGTTCCGGCAGCAGCAGACCGGCGGCAAAGAGCGCAAAGCCCTCCCCCAGCAAATGCGTATTGGGCGAAAAGTAGGTGGAGAGGTTGCCGAGGATGAAGCGCGCATGCTGGGCGATGGCGCGGGTGATTTCGCCGAGGCGAGCGCCGGTAAGGGCGCGGCTGCCCTGCAACAGGTGAATGGTCCACAACCATGACCACATCCGGAAGGCGGCTTCGAGGGAACTGGCCCAGTTGATGCCGCGGCCGAAGGGATTCTCGCGTTGCCAGGACTCGAACTGGGCGAGGCATTCCTCGGCGTACTTTTCCTCGCCGGAGAACAGCCAGGCCTGCGCCAGCGAGAAAAAGTGCTGGTGGCGGTTGGGCTCCCAGACGATCTTGCTGTCGCCCACGCGCGCAAAATCGAGATAGGGCACGCCGGCCCAGTGCTCCAGGCCGGATTCGCGCCCGTGCACCAGGTCGCGCCGCCAGGGAATCTCCGCGCCCGCGCGCGCCTCCGGATAGGCGAAGATGCGGAAACGGTGCTCGCAGAGCGCGTCCGCTTCCGCGAGCAGGGCGGCGAAGCGTTCCGGGAAGGCGGCGCGGTGCGCGGCGACTACGGCATCGCGCCCGGCCCAGTCGAAGAAGAAACGCGGGGCCTTGCGCCTGGCAAAGTACCCGGTCAGCAACGCGGCGGCTTCCTGGGCCTGCCGGGCGTCGAGCAGTTCCCGCAGCCTGGGGGAGGTCACGCGCCGGGGGTCCCAGGCCGCGCACCAGGGCGAATGGACGCCGTTGGGCGCCAGCCCGAGTTGCTCGCGGGTGATGCGCCACTTCTGCGCGGTGCGGAACTTCACTTCCGCGAGGTCCATCTGCCGCAAGCGGCGGAGTTTTTCCCGGACGCTCATCGGGTGGGAACCTCAGTGATGGTCTCTTCCCGCTCTTTAGGGTGTTCCGGGGAACGCGGCGGCGCCGGAGGGTGGTTCGATTGCCCGACGCGGAGGAGCAAGGCCACTTCGTCATCGAGGTGGTTGTCCACACCAGGCCGTTGGACCCGCGCGCGGGCTGCGGGCAGGTCCGCCAGAACGCCGGTGACGGCCCGGGCCAGCGCCCCGGCATCGCCCGGCGCGAAGGTGATCACCGAGGGCGGGCGCAAACCGTCTTCGGCGGCCACCACGGGCACGCCCAGTTGCAGAGCTTCCAGCACCGAGGTACATACGCCGTCACGCAAGTGTGTGCGGACGAAGACGTCGCTCCGCTGCACCGCAGTCAGGAACTCGGCGTGGGCCATGTTCCCGGGAATGAGCACCGCGGGTTCAATGCCCAGGCGCTTCAATCCGGCCACCGCCTCCGGCGGGGTTTCCTTCGGCCCAGCCAGCAGCAAGCCGGCGTTGGGGTAGCGTTCGCGCACTGCGGCGAAGGCGGCGAAAAGCGCCTCAATAGTGAACTCGGGCCGGAACAAGGAGTAGGAGAAGATGCGCGGTCGATGCGCCTGAAGAAAACTCTCCACCGCGGGCGGCAGGGGCACGGGGATCTCTTCCGCGTACTGCACGGAGAATGCCGGGATAGGGTGCACTTTCTCTTCGGGCACGCCATAGCCCACGATGAGTTTTCTTACCGGTTCGTGATTGCAAACGACAGGACCGCTCAAGTGGAAGAGCAGACGAAACGCCCAATGCCAGAAACTGCCGGCCCGCGGGAAGTAAAGTTGTGACGGCCCGGCATGGAAGGTGAGCGCCGCGGGCTTGCCGGTGACACGGGCGAGCAGCACCGCGGCCAGTGCCATGAGGTAACCCTTCCAGGAATCCCCGTTGACGTGCATTTGGAAGGCGAAGCCTTGCAGGCGGTAGGCCACGAGCTTGGCCAGGTAGTCGAGAGCGCTGTGCACCGGGATGCACTCGCGCCCCTCGAGGCGGCGGCCCGGTCCAATGTCCATCACGCGGGCATCAGCGCCGCGCTGCTGGAGCGCGCGGTCCACCAGTTGCGTATGCAGCGCCCAGCCGCACACCGGCGGCGGGTAGTTGCTGATTTGCAGCACGCGGGCCGTGGGACGGGCCCGGCGCAGAAGCTGGTCGTAAAGCCCTTCCAGCTTTTCCGCCATGCGGCGCGGAGTGAAGTCGCGCGCGACGCGCTCGTACCCGGCGCGGCCCATGCGTTCGCACCGCCCGGGGTCGCTGCTCAGTTCGATCATGCGGCGCGCCAGGGCTTCGGCATCCCCGACCGGAACCAGGTACCCGTTCACACCTTCTTCGATCAGCTCCGGCGTTCCGCCCACCCGCGTGGCCACCACCGCGCGGCCCGCGGCCATGGCTTCGAGCACCGCGTTGGGGAAGCTCTCCGTGGACGAGGAAAGGACAAAGGCATCCATGGCGGCGAGGAAGTCGGGAACGTCGCGGCGGTCGCCCGCAAAGTGCATGCGGTAAGCAACGCCGAGCTCCCGCGCCAGGGCTTCCAGCCGCGGCCGCTCCGGGCCATCGCCAACCACCAGGAATCCGGCGGAAGGAAGCTCGCGGGAGGCCAGCGCGGCGGCGCGGATGAACACGTCCACGGACTTTTCTTCCCGCAGAGCCGCCACGGTGCCGACGACGCAATTTTCCGGGGCGAAGCCCAGGGAAAGGCGCGTCGTTTCCCGGGGCGCCGCAGGGACCAGCCGCCGGGGGTCCGCGCCGTTGTAAATGAGATGGACTTTGCGGGCCCAGGCGCGACTCAAGGAAGACAACGGGGCCGCGGCGGCTCGAGAATTGGCCACTACACCCTGGGCCCGGCCGCAGACGAAGCGCAGCAGAGTGCGCAAGGCCCAGGGACCGCTGCGGACCACGTCGCGGCGGCTGGCCAGCACGGGCACTCCCGCAAGACGAGCGGCGGGCACGCACAGGAGCGTGGTGTAGAAGTCGAAAGCGTGAACCAGCTCGATGCGGTTCCTGCGAAAGAAACCGGCGGCGGAACGAACCCAGCGAATGGCCGGCCATCCCCGCAGAGAGTGGACGGGCATTTCGTGAATGGACAGGCCCAGGGCCGCTACGTCTTCGAGGAAAGGCCCCTGGCGTTTCAGGCAGCCTACCAACACTTCGTAGCGGCCAGAGTCGAGGTTCTTGAGGGCCTCGACGAACTGCCGTTCCGTCCCGCCGTGGACAAAGCTGTCCGCAAAAAGCATGATGCGGCGGCGGGCGGTCACTGCGGGCGCGCGGTCTTGTTTCCTGCCGGTCACGATGCGGGAACCTCCCGCGTGGCGGCTGCGCGGCCGGGAATACGGCGGAAGAGGAACTCATTATTATCCAGGTTCTGGACCGGGCGCAGGCGAACCAGTTCCATCCCCAATTGATCCTGGGCGAAGCGGATGATCTCATCGCTGGTGGCAAACTCATAGGGATAGCCACCGAGCCAGTCCTTCAAGTCCACCCAGATGTTCATTCCGCGGACGCTGCCGGAGAAGGTCTTCATATAGGTGAAGGGACTTTGCAGCCGGGTGAGGGGCAGGATCCAGACATTGAGCCCCATGAAGGCCAGTTCCATCAGGCGGCGCAGCGGGCGGGAGGACCGGTTGTACCGCTCCTTAATGCCCAGCCAGAAGCGCGAGCCACGCGGGCCCTCCACAGTGTTGTAGATGGCCAGGTAGAAGAGGCCATTCTCGGCCACGCGGCCGGCGGCATTGCGGATGGCCTGCCACATCGAGCCGGTGTGATGGAGGCAGCCCCAGGCATAGACGATGTCCGCGCGGGGCAGCGTGCCCAGGAACTGCTCGTTCAGGACCGAACCCTGCTGCACACTCCAATGGCTGGCGTTACCGAGGGTGGCGCGCAGGCGCTCGGTGGTCTGCACGGAGTAGGGGTCATAGTCGAAACTGTCAATGCGGCGGGCGCCCAACTGGCAAGCAGCCAGTGAGAACAGGCCGCTGCCACAACCGATGTCGAGAAAGGACCGGCCGTCCAGGCGGGAGAGCTGCAAGAAGTCGCACAAAGAAGCGCGGGCCCGCTCCTGCCTCTCCGGGGTGAGGTAGCGGGTGATGAAGTCCTGCCAGTTCTTGCCGAACTCGAAGCGGTCGGAACCCATTCGTTTTCCTTGGCCGGTGCGAGAATCCCTGCCGTACGGCGCGATGCGCTCCTGGCCCGCTCACGCTTTCCTGCGGAACCGGAACTCGTTGGTCCCTGTCGTATTGGTCGGGTTCAGGTCCAAGAGCTCCATGTTCAGTTCGCGCGAGCAAAACCGGAGAATCTCTCCCGTATCCGCGTACTCGTAGGGATAGCCGCCCAGCCAGTCCTTGGCGTCAATCCAGAAGCTCATCCCGCGCTGTTGCTGGTACTCCCGGAAATACCTGGCGGGATTGCGCAGGCGAAGGAGCTGCGGCAACAGGCCGTGCCGGATCGAGTAGGCCACCTCCATCAGGCGCTTGACCGGGGCGGAAGAGCGGTTGTAGAGCTTCTTTATGCGCAGCCAATACTCGGAGCTGCCGCGCCCCTGCACCCGGTTGTAGATGGAAAGAAAGAGAGTCCCACCCGGACGCACCCGGCTGCCGGCATTGCGGATGGCCTCCCACATTTTTCCGGTATGATGCAGGGAGCCCCAGGCGTACACGACGTCCGCCAAGTCCAGCCCGGCGACCACCGGAGCATCCAGAATGGAACCATGCCGCACCTGCCAATGGGCCGGCTGACCCGCGCGCGCGCGCAACTCCTGACAGCATTGGACCGAGAAAGGATCCACATCGAGGCTGATGATGCGCTCCGCGCCCAGGCGATAGGCCGCCAGCGAAAAGAGCCCGCTCCCGCAGCCGACATCCAGGAAGGCGAGACCCCGCAGGTCCTGGCGCGCAAGGGAGTCCTTCAAGTGCTTCAAGGCGATGCCTTCCCGTTCCGGAGTTAGCTGGTGCTCGACGTATTCCTGCCAGTTCTTTCCGAACGAGAAAGTGATCTTTTCCGCGGCGGCTTCAGGCATAGGTTTCTTTTTCCGCTCCCGGGCGCGAGGGCCCCGTTTTTCCAAGCAAGCGGCCCAACCGGGAGGCTACGGCGTCCCGTTCTTCCGCGCGCAAAAGGCTGGACTTCCAGGCCAGGCCCGCGAACACCAGCCCGAAAGCGGTAAGGCCCGCAGCCAGCGCGAGCCACGGCCAGGCGCTCAAAGGAACGGAAACGGCCAGAGCCGCGGCCGCTGCCACCGCACTGAAGACCGCCATGCGTCCCAGGTCCTGCCAGGGCATACCCTGGCCAAGCCCCACCCCCAGCAGCCGGGTCACATAAAGGTGCTGGGCAAGATTGACAAGCAGCAGGGCAGCCACAGAGGAAACCGCCACACCCGCCAATCCCAACCACTGAGCGCCGGCCACTCCGAGGACGATGCTCAGCGCCAAACGTAGAATGTAGAACAAACCGTAGGCGCGCATGGCGCCGCAGGCCCGCAGCACCGCGTCATGAAAGGTCACCTGGAACGGCAAAGCCGCCGCCAGGATAGCGAACAGCGGCGCGCTGGCGGAGTACTTCGCGGTGAAAAGCGCCACCATGAGCGGTTCGGCCAGGGCCGCCAGGGCCACGGAGACGGGCAGGTAGATGAGGAAAGACTTGCGGCAGGCGTTTTGCCACACGCGGTAGGTCTGGTCCTTGCGCCCTGCAGCCCGGTACTGCGTGGCACGCACCAAGAGCACTTCGCCCACCGATGTACCCAGCACACCCAGGAGAGGAATCTGAAAGCAGGCCACCGAATACAGCGCAAACTCCGCGGGCGAAAAGGAGAAGCCGATGATGAATTGGTGCGCCTGCATGGCCAGAATGTTCAGCGAACCGGGAATCCACAGGGCCAGGGCATAGGCCCACTGCTTGCCGAAGCGCTGCCCTTCCGTGGTGGTTCCCTGCGCTTCTGTGGTCCATCCGCGGGGGCGGGCCAGGAACCAGGCGAACGCAGCCATCTTGACTCCCGTGGCCGCCACCATGGCCCACAGCAGCAGGTGAATCTGCGGCGCCAGCAGCAGCACCGCCAACATCAGCCCCACCTTCAGGCCTTCAAAGCCGCCGATGACGGCGGCAGCGGCCGAGGCGCGCTGTTCGGCAATGAGCTGCACTTCCCACAAGCGGGTGAGCGCGCTGAAAGCCAGGAACAGGGCCAGAAGCGCGAACAAATCGGCGAGGCCCGGGTTACTGAACCAGGCCGCCAGCCGCGCCCGGAAGACCACCAAGGCGGCCGCCACCACGGCCTGCGCCATCCCCACCACGGCCACGGAGCGGAGCATCAGCGACCGGATTCGCTGGCCCCCGCGGGGAATGAAGTAGTACAGGCTCTCTGAGAAGCCCAGATCGGCAACGAGCAGGAAAGTGGTGAACAACAGGTAGATTTGCCGGAAGGAGCCGAAGTCGTCCTGGGTCAACTGCCGGACCGCCACGAATCCCACCAGGGCATTGAGGACTTGACCCGCCGCGCGGCTGGCGGCGAGCAGCCCGGCCTGGGTGGTGAGGCGGGAGGGCGGCGCAGCCTTCACGGACGCCCCCCCGCGGCCACCGGCTGGTCGAGCCACTTGCGGCACCACAGTTCAAAGAAGACCAGCGACCATAGCTTGGCAGAGAAGTCGCGGCGCCCCGCGGCGTGCCGGTCCAGATTGAGCTCGAGTTCGCGCGGATTGAGCAAGCCGCGCTCCCGGGATTCGCGCGAGAGAAGCACGTCGCGGGCGAAGCCGGCAGCTTCTTTGCGGAACCAGTGCTTCAGCGGCACGCCGAATCCCATCTTGCCGCGGTCAAGGATCTCCGCGGGCAGGATGCCGCGCATAGCCTGCTTAAGCAGGTATTTCTTGGTTTTGTTCCGGTAACGCAGCTCCGCGGGGACCGTGGCCAGGAACTCCGCCAGGCGGTAGTCCAGCAGCGGGGCGCGCGTCTCCAGCGCCACCGCCATGCTGGCGCGGTCCACTTTCACCAGAATATCGTCGGGAAGATAGAGCATCTGGTCCACAAACTGAATCTGCGAGAGGAGGTCTTCGGAGCCGGCCTGCCGCGCCAGCGCGCGCCCCATGCTGAAGATGTCGCCGTTGGAAGGGCGGAACGGAGCGGCCAGCACGGCGTCCCGCTCGCGCCGCTGGAACAGGGAAACTTCGGCCAGGAAGGAATCGAAGGGCGCCAGGGAGTTGCGGTTCAGGATGCCCCAGCCGCGAAACCCGAGCGGATAAAGCTGGGTGGCGGCGCGGAAGACCGTCCGGACCAGCGGCTCGGGGAAAAAGCGGGTCCATTCGAGCCGCTGCATGGCGTTGTCGTAGCGCGTGTAGCCGGCGAAGATCTCGTCGCCGCCGTCGCCGGAGAGCGCCACGGTGACGTGCTGGCGCGCAATCTTGGACACGTAGTAGGTGGGGATGGCCGAGGAATCGGCGAAAGGTTCATCGAAGTGATGCACCAGGGTGGGCAGCACTTCCAGCGCATCCGGGGTGCAGCGGAAGGTATGGTGGTTCGCGCCGAACTTCCTGGCTACGCGGTCGGCGAAAGACATTTCATCGAAAGACTCTTCGTCGAAGCCGATGGAGAAGGTCTCGACCGGGCGGGAGCTCACCTGGGCCATGGCCGCGACCACGGTGGAGGAGTCCAAGCCTCCGCTGAGGAAGGCCCCCAGGGGCACTTCCGAGAACATGCGGATGCGCACGGAGTCGCGAAGGATTTCGCGGATGCGCGCGGTGCACTCGGTTTCCGTCAGTGACGGGTTGGGGCGGTAGGCCAGCGACCAGTACCGCTGCGGCCCGCGCACACGGAGTTGTCCTGCGCCGTCGCGATCGACCACCAGGTAGGATGCCGGCGGCAGTTTGTGGACGCCGCGGAAAATGGTCGCGGGGCAGGGAATGTAGCCCAGGGTGATGTAGTGCGCGACGGATTCCGGGTCCAGGTCGCGCGGCACGGACGAGTCTTCCAGCAACGCCTTCAGCTCGGAACCGAAGAGCAAGCGGCGGCCGTCGCTCCAGTAGTAGAGCGGCTTCTTGCCGAAGCGGTCGCGGGCCAGCAGCAGACGCTGGCGGCGGCGGTCCCACAGCGCCAGGGCAAACATGCCGTTCAATTGCGTGAGGAAATCCTCGCCCTCATCCTCGTAGAGGTGCAGCATCACTTCGGTATCGGAACTGCTGCGGAAGCGGTGGCCCCGGCGCACCAGTTCGGGGCGCAGCTCCAGATAGTTATAGATCTCCCCGTTGAAGCAGAGCCATAGGGATTCGTCTTCATTGCACATGGGCTGGTGGCCCAGCGGGGAGAGGTCAATGATGCGCAGCCGGCGGTGGCCAAGCAGGCACAGGGGATCGGTGAGGAAGCCGTCGTTATCCGGCCCGCGGTGGGCCAGGGAGTCGGACATGCGGCGCACCAGGGCCGTGTGCGCCTCGCCCTGACCCTCTGCATCGAAGATGCCGCAGATTCCGCACATACGCTGAAAGTCTTGTCTCCGGATTCTAGCTGGAGGGGCCGCGCTCCGCGCGGCAGGCCCGGCGCGAGCCGCCAGAGGCGCCCCTCATTTCGCCCCCCGGCCAAACACTACGATTTTCGCCGTTTGGAAGACAATGTACAGGTCAAAGGAGAGCGAGATGTTCTTGATGTAATAGAGATCGTAGCGCAGCTTCTCCCTGGCCTGCTCGAGGGAAGCGCCATAGTCGTAGCTCACCTGGGCCCATCCGGTGATGCCCGGGCGGATCAGGTGGCGCAGTTGATAGAAGGGGATTTCCTTGCTGAGCCATTCGACGAATTCGGGACGTTCCGGCCGCGGACCCACAAAGCCCATGTCGCCACGGAGGACGTTCCAGAGCTGGGGGATTTCGTCGAGGCGCGTGGTGCGCAGGAGCTTGCCGATGGCGGTGATGCGCGGGTCGTCGTCGCGCGCCCAGGTGGCGCCGGTATCGGCCTCCGCGTCGGGCCGCATGGTGCGGAACTTGAAGCAATTGAAGACCCGGCCGTGGATGCCCACGCGCTTCTGGCTGTACAGGATGGGGCCGGGCGACGTGAACTTGATGGCCAGGATGATCAAGGGGATCAGCGGCAAGACCAGAATCAACAGCACCAGGGAGATGAGTTTGGCCAGCGCCCGGCGCATGAACAGGAACAACGGGGTCAGCCGGAAGCCCTGAGAGAAAATCAGCCAACTGGGGTTCAGATCGTCCACTTCAATCTTGCCGGTGATTTTCTCGAGCAGCGAGGCGGCGTCTTCAATTTTGACACCACGAACCCGGAGTTGCAGCAGTTCATCCACGGGCATCATGCCGCGGCGGTCGTGGAGGGCGACGATGACGCGGTCCATTTGCCTGGTCTGCCACAAGGAGATGAGGTAGGCGCCCAGGGACTCGCGGGTCAAGGAGCCGTTGCCGATGGCTCCGGCCCAGCCGACCACGTCCATACCCAGCTCCGAGCGGGACCGCAGGGCTTCCACCAACTGCTCAGCGCGCTTGCCTGTGCCCAGCACATAGACGCGCTCACGCAGCCAGGGCTGGCGCAGCACCCAATCGTAGCCGGCCCGCCAGGCCAGCAAAGACACGGTGAGGACGGAAAGCCCGCCGAGGAAGATGCCGCGCCCGGCGGTGGCCGGCCCCCCCACGCGCAGGTCGGGCCACGTCCACACCAGCGCCGCCAGCAGGAAGGAGAGAGAGCCCAGCACCAGCAGCAGCCGGACGTAGATTTCCCCGGTCGTCCGGAGCCGCTGCAAGTCGTACAGGTCAAAATAGTAGAGGCAAAGCAGGGCAAGGCCGGCGATCCCCATAATCTTTACATAGCCCAGCTCGTCCAGCAGGATAAGTTGGGCATCCTGGGGCCCAAAGGCCACCACCACGGCCGCCGCAAAGGAGACCACCACCAAGACAGCCTCGCCGCCCATCAAGATGAGGGTGCGCAGCGGGTAATAGACGTTGAAGATGCGAACCACTTTCGGGTCTGCTCCTGTGTTTGTCGCCGGTGGCGCGGCCCCGCTGGCGCGGGCTACTTGCTCTTTTCCTCCGCGCCGTATCCGTAGCCGTATCCGTAGTTGTAGTAGTAGGAGTTGTAACCGGAACCGGCTTCCGCGCGGTTGAGGATGGCGCCGAGCAGGTGTTTCTCGCGGAATTGCTGGCAGGCTTTCTGCGCCAGGTCGTACGGTGTAGAGCAGGCCTGCACCACCATCAACACGCCATCGCACAACTCGGCCAGCACGCTGGCGTCGCTCACGGGGACGGTGGGCGGCGAGTCCACGATGATCCAATCGAAGAGCCCGCTCATCCTCTGGAGCAGGTTCTTCATGCGGGCGCTGGTGATCAGTTCCGCGGCGTTGCTGCACGGATTGCCGCCGGGAATAAGAAAGAAATTGTCCTGCTGGCCGCGCTGGATCACCGCAGTTTCCTCGGACTTGCCGGCCAGGTAGTCGGAAAGGCCCGGCGCCGCGGGCGAGCCCAGCACGACGTGCAGCCGCGACTTGCGCAGGTCGGAATCAATCAAAAGGACGCGCTTCTCGTGCTGCCTGGCCAGGGTCAGGGCCAGGTTGGCGGAGACGAACGTCTTGCCCTCGCCGGGCAGCGCGCTGGAGATGAGCACGCGCTGCAGGGCCTGCTGCTCGCGGATCTTGTAGAGGCGCGAGCGCAACGTGCGCATCTCTTCGCTGCCCAGGGCGTGGTCTTTGCCGCCGGCGAAAATCACGGAACGCGGGTCCGGGTGCCACTCCACGCGGCGCGCCTGGTCGCGCAGCAGGTCAAAAGTGGTTGGCGGAGCAGGGCGCTCGGCCAGGCCGGCGCGGGTGGTCGGCGGGTCCATCACCGCGGCAATGGCGCGCGACCCCACGGGCGGCGCCGTGTGGGCCGGCGCGGCCGGCGCCGGCGCGGTGGCCCGCTCTTCTTCCGCTCTCTTCAGTGCTTCGTGGATTCGGCTCATCCGTCCTCGATTCTTCTCCCCTGCCTCTACTTCCGTCCCTCGGCGCGCAGCCGGTCCATCAGGCTGGCCAAACCTTCGAGCGCCTCCATCAGCCGGACATTCTCCCCCGCGCCGGCGCCTCGCGAACCGGCGACGACGGGAGCGGCGCGCTCCTCGCCCGCCAGGATGGGGCTGACCACATCGAGCTCGAACTCGCGGGCGACTTCCTCAATGGTCTCGCCGCGCACCTGCTTTTCCTGCTCGACAAACGCGCTGATGAGCGCGTGCTCGCACAGCAGGTTGACCACGCGCGGGATACCCTGGGAGAAGCCGTGCACTTTTTCCAAGGCCTCCGCGGTGAAAATGACCCGGCCGCTGGCGCCGGCCACTCGCAACCTCCCGCCGACGTACGCCGCGGTTTCCTCTAGGCTGAGCGGCCAGGTCTTGCAGCGCAGCGTGATGCGCTGGCGCAACTGGCGCAGCTCCGGGGAGGCCAGCTTACGCTCTAATTCTGGCTGACCAGCCAGCACGATTTGCAGCAGTTTTTCGGTAGAGGTTTCCAGGTTGGTCAGGAGGCGGATCTCTTCGAGCACGGCCGCGGAGAGGTTCTGAGCCTCGTCCACCACCAGCACGGCGGTGCGCCCGGCGCGGTGCTGCTCGAGCAGCCACTGATTAAAGCGCAGCAGCACCTGGCTCTTGAGGAACTTGGGGGCGTTGCCGCTTTCGCCGGCCGGCCGCGGCTCCGGGGCGATGCCGAAGTCGGTGAGCATGAAGTCGAAGAACTGAGAAGTGGTGAGCCGCGGATTGAAGACAAAGGCGGTGGCCGCACCTTCGCCGCGCAGCCAGTCGAGAAGCTTATTGAGCAGGGTGGTCTTGCCGGTGCCCACCTCGCCGGTGAGCAGGACAAAGCCCTTGCGGTTCTCGACGCCGTAGCGCAGGCAGGCCAGGGCCTCCCGGGTGTGCGCCGTTTCATACAGGAAGCGCGGGTCCGGGTTGACGTTGAACGGGTTCTCTCGCAGTCCGAAAAAATTCTTGTACATGGTCTCCGTTCCGAAGCCTAGACCGAAGCGGGTTTCTTGCGCCACCAGAAGAACAAGCTGCGCGCGGGAGCAACCGGCCGGCCCACCGAGGGCACCAAGGCCAGGGCGGGCACTTGCAGGAGCGCCTCGACGTCCATTTCGTTGCGCAGGGACTTGTCGCGGAACTCCAGAAGGAGCGCGAGGACAAAACCCAGGCCAAGGAAGCCGCCGGCGCCCGCGCCCGCGAAAAGCATGCGGTTCGGCGAGGAGGGCTTCATCGGCAGGTTGGCCGGGTCCTGCATCTTGAACGTCTCGCCCTGTTGCTTCATTTCAATCTGCTGGGAGAGAGTGGCGGTGTTGCGCTTGGCCAGCAGGGAGTTGTAGTTGTTCTGGGCGATGCCGTAGTCGCGGGTCAGCTCGGAATACTGCTGCTCGATCAGGGGAGAGAGCTGGACGCGCGATTCGTACATAGCGATCAGCTTCTGGAGGCGGTCATGGTCGCGGGTCTTTTCCGCAATGATAATCTGCTGCTGGCGCACCTGGCCGCGCAGGGCGACGATATTCTGAGGCTCGGTGAGCGCCGCGGCGGACTTGGCCGCCAAATCCCCCGCATCCGGCGCCGGCTTGTCCAATTCCGCGATCCTCTTCTCCAGTTGCTGAATGTCCGCTTTCTGTTTGATGACGTCCGGGTGGCTGGCGGAATACCGGGCCTCCATGGTGCCCAGGGCGTTGCGGGCCGCGGCGAGTTGCTGCTCCAGAGTTTGCGGGTTGCCTCCGGAGTTGGTGGAGGCCTTCCAGGCCACGATGGCGGTCTCCAGTTGTGATTCGAACCAGGTCTTATCCTGCTGAGCGCGATTGAGGGCCTGCATGACGGACTCGAGTTGGGTGCGCGTGCTCATCAGCAGGTTCATGTTGGCCTGCTCCTGCCCGGGGAGCTGGCCCAGGTATTTCTTCTTGAAGTCGGCCATGCGCTGGTCGAAGTCGTCCAGTCTCCTCTTGGCTTCCTGGAGCTGGGAATCCAGGAACTCGGTGGTGTTGGTGGCCTGGTTCTCGCGCAGCTTGAGGTTCTCTTCGATGAACATGGAAGTGAGCTGCTGGCAGACCTGCTGGGCCTGGCGGGGGTTGTCGTGATTGAAGGAGATGGTAAAGCCGCTGACCGGGCCGCCTCGCTGAGCCCCGGGCGGGGTAATGGTCGCCACAAGAATGTTGCGCTGCATGACGTTGACCAAGTCTTCCATGGGAGCCTTGCGGTCCTTGTACAGGCCGATGGACTCGATGAGCGGCTGCAGGCGCGTGCGGCTGAGGATGCGGTCGCGCATGGTGGAGAGCCGCTCGTTCAGTTGATCGGTGATGACGGTCGGGGCGATGCTCTCGGGAACCTTCTGCCGCTCCACCAGAACCATGGTCTTGCTGGTGTACACTTCGGGCATGCTGAACGACGCGGCATAGCCGACCACCGGCCCCACCATGGCGGGGATGACCAGCAGCCAGATGCGGCGCCGCAGGATGTCCAGGTAATCTTCTACGGCATAATCACGGTGTCCAAGCATCGCCTTGCGCTCCTTGTGCGTCCGCCTATTCCAGGTCGATCGGCTGCATCTGCCAGCTAAAGCCGATGGAAAAAACGTGCCGCAGGGACGTGGGAAAGCAGCCCGAGCCGGCCAGCGCGCAGACGCTGCGGCTCTGGTGCTGCATGTTGTAGCCGGTGTTGAGGCTCATGGAACGTCCCAGGGGCCGGCTGAGGCGCACCCCCAGATTCCAGGAATCGAACGAAGCAGGCGTTCCCCCGTTGAGGCCCGACAAACTGCTGTTGTGGGCATAGCGGATGGAGGCGCCGCCACTCCACATCCGGGACAGACGCCGGCCGACGTTGAAGGACACCGCGTGGGTATTGGCGCCGGAGAGCACGCCGGAGCCGTCGGTAATCGACCGCGAATAGCTGGCGCCGACGTTTAGGTTGGGCCAGGCGTACTGCCACCCGGTCATCGCACTCCAGGACTGGCGCCGCGTGGTAGTGCCCAGCGGGCTGCGCATTTCATTGAAGGCGGGCCCGCCGGAGACCTGCAAGGACATCCGGCCGGTGACCCTGCGGGCGTAAGAGAGATGAATGTTGTGCGCATTCACGCCCCCCGAAGCGCCCAGGAAGGACATCTGCTGGCCCACATACCGCGTGGCGATGGTGTCCTTGCTGTTCAAAACATAGTTGTACCCGGCGCTGAAAACCGTGGCATTGGTTTCGATAAAACTGCCTTCGAGGAAGCGCTGCATGGAGAAGGCGGCGTTGGCGGTAATCTGGGCGCGCGGGCTCAAGCTGTAGCCCACTTGCCCGCCGATGGAATTGCCGATGCGCGCGCCGCGGGTGGTCAAGATTGTTTGTCCAGGCGTCACAAACGGATTGGGAGTCCCCGGAATGTTCAGCCCGGGTATGCCGAAGCCGCCGAGGCCACCAAAGCCGCCATTGCCGAAGCCTGAACCGGCCCCTACGCCGCCGCCGAAGCTGGACTCGGGCAGGTAGGAGAAGCTCTCGCTGAGCGAGAGCGACCACCGCCGCCAGGCCAGCGAATGGGACAGCGCCAGGGACTGCACGAGGGCCCCGTTGCGCTGGGCGGCGCTCTGCCGGGAGTTATACAACTGGCCGCCGATCGTGTAGTTCATGTTGAACTGGCTGCGGCTCCACACCCGTTGCATGCCCACGCGCGCATTGAAACTGGAACGGGACTGCCAGCCGCCATTGGCGGTGTTCTGGCTGTTGGTGTCGAAACCGGAGTTCAGAGAAAACCCTCCGACCAGGTAGCTGCGGCCGCCATCCCAGAACCCCAGGCCCAGCCAATTGCCGCTGGAAAGCGGCTCCTGGTCCGGAGTCACCTCGGGCTTGGCCGGGGCCGGCGGGCCGCCGGCCTCGCCGGGCGCCTTGCTGCTGCTCTCCACACCGATGGGCAAGATCGGCGGGTTGACGCGTGGGTCCTTCTCCTGGGCGGCCGCGCCGGAAGCCAGCAGGGCCACTACGCCCAGACAAGCCAGCGACTGAAAGTTGCGTTGCATAACTTCCTCCCCTTACGGCACCACAATCGTGTCGTGCGGCTTCAGTTTGACGTCGTTCTTGTTGCCCTTGAGCACTTCGTTGTAATTGAAAGGAATGCGGATCTGTTTCCCGTCCTCCATGCGGAGGATGTAAGTCTTCTTCGTATTGGCAAACTGCGAGAACCCTCCGGCGCCGGCCAGGGCTTGCATGGCGGTCATGTCCGGGAGCATGGGGAAGGTCCCCTGCCTGCCCACCTGTCCGACAATGTGAATGCGGCGGCTGTTGATCGCCTGCACGATGACGGTGACCTGCGGCTCGTTGATGAACTTGCGCAGCTTCTCGGTAATGGACAGGCTCAGTTGCATGGGGGTCAGCCCGGCGGCTTGCACATCGTTAACCAGGGGCAAGGTGATCTTGCCGTCGGGGCGCACCGGGATGGTACGGGTAATGTCCGGTTCCTTCCACACGCTGATGACCAGCACGTCGTCGGGGCCGATGACAAACTCATCAGCGGCGGGCTTGACCGCGTCGGATTCCTTCTTGCTTCCGTTGTCCTGGGCGGCGGCGCCGGTTTGGGCCCCGGCCGAACAGACCGCGCCCGCCAGCAAGGCCAGGATTACAGTGATCGTTCGTTTCTTCATCTCGAAATAGTCCTCTTTTCCGCGGCTAGGCGGTAACCGTTTCTTCCACCCCGATTTGCTTCAGCTTGTAGAGCAGGGCCTTGTAACTGATCTGCAGCTCCTGCGCGGCGCGCTTGCGGTTCCAGCGGGTCCGCGTGAGCACTTTCAGGATGAGCTGCTTTTCAGCTTGGCGCGACGCCGCTCGCGAGGCCTCCTTCAGCGAAATCGCTTCGCGCCCGCCGGCGGGCAGAGCCGCCGCCGCGCCCTGCAGGTCCGCCAGCGCGGTGCGCTCATCACCCATCGCCGCCAATTTCTTCATGGCGTTCTCGAGCTCCCGCACGTTGCCCGGCCAGGCGTAATCGGTCAGGCGGTGCACGGCCTGCGCGCTCAGGTGCGGCATTGGGCGGCGGAACTGCGAGGCGTAGCGGGTGAGGAAATGGACGGCCAGCACGGGGATGTCCTCGCGGCGATGGCGCAACGGCGGCAGGCGCAGGCATACCCCGTTCAAGCGAAAGTAGAGTTCTTCGCGCAGGCGCCCGGCGCGCATCTCTTCTTCCAGGTTCCGGCTGGTGGCGGAGATCAGGCGCGGAGAGTGGCCGTTGCTCTCCGCCAGGCTGTGCAGAAGCCGCAACTGGCAGGCCGGGTCGATCTCGCCGACTTCATCCAGGAACACCGTGCCGGCTTGCACCAGGGAAACTTCGGCGCCTGCCATGCGCAATCCGCCGTTGAGAGACTCGGGAGCCAGAGCGGCACAACTGATCTTGACCAGGGGCCGCGAGGCCCGCGCCGAACGCCGGTGAATCTCCAGCGCCAGGATTTCCTTCCCCGTCCCGCTCTCGCCGTGCAGCAGCACGGGGATGTCGGTGGGGGCGATATCGGAAACCACCCGCTCGATGGACTGCATGGAAGGGCTGGCCGCCACGAAACTGCTGCTGGTCCGGTTTTCCGGTTCCACCCAGATGTCCACGGCTTCCGTCAACATACTCCCTCCGCAGAGGCACACCTAGTCGCGTGACTCCGGCTTGGGCAAGTAGTGCAAGAGTCTTTCCATAGCGGCCTTCAGGCCTCGGGAAACCAGACCGGCGCAATGCATTCATTCCACAGAGAATAGCTGGGCCACGGCATATCCATCGAGCTGGAGAATGATGGCACAAGTCCGATATTTGTGGTACTTGTTTTCCACTTTTTCCCCAGTAGCCACTCCAGTCTTGTGCATTATCCATTGTATTTTCTTTGTTTTACAGAATAATTCGCGTCAATCGGAGAGACTAGGAAAGAGTTTTCCCCTTGCTACTAGCACCAAAGTCCGTCGCACTGGCTCGAAAGAGTGCTCTATTGTAGCCATGCAGGGCCGGTTTGTTGCCCTGCGCTCTGGATTTGGCTATCCTGAGAATGGCCAACATCGTGACTTCATGACGACCGCGCCATCCTCCATTACTTTGACTGCCCAACGCGCTGCTCAGCCGTGGATGTTGCGCGGGATTGTGCTCCTGCTGCTGGTCGCTTACCTCTACGCTGAAGTAATTCCCCGCCTGGTCGGGCAATGGTGGAACGACCCCAACTTTTCGCATGGCTTCTTTGTTCCGATCTTCTCCGGGATGTTGGTGTGGCAGAAGCGTGCGAAGCTGGCCGCGATGCCCCTGGCGCCATCCTGGTTCGGTCTGGTGGTGATCGCTGGGGCGCTGGCTACGCTGGTGGTGGGAGTGCTGGGCGCGGAACTGTTCCTGTCGCGCACCTCGCTGATCCTGCTGCTGTGCGGGCTGGTGATTCAGTTCTTTGGCTGGGCGCACTTGCGCTCGATGACTTTCCCGCTGGCTTTCCTGCTGCTCATGGTTCCCATTCCCGCGATCATCTTTAACCAGATCGCCTTCCCCTTGCAGCTCCTGGCGTCACAGATGGCCAGTTGGCTTCTTCCACTCCTGGGGGTGCCCGCGCTGCGGCTGGGCAACGTGATCCACCTTCCGGTGATGACGCTGGAAGTGGTGGAGGCGTGCAGCGGAATCCGTTCGCTGGTTTCCCTGGGAACGCTGGCCATCATCTACGGCTACCTGCTGGAGCCGAGCTATGGGAAGCGCGTGGCGCTGGGCTTGGCTTCGATTCCCATCGCCGTGGCGGCCAACGCCATGCGTGTGGTGGGTACGGGCCTGCTCGGGGAATACTGGGAACCGGAAAAGGCGCAGGGCTTCTTCCATGCGTTCTCCGGCTGGGTGATTTTCGTGCTTTCGCTGCTGATGTTTTTCGCCCTGCACGGGTTGATGAAGCTGCCCGCCAAGTGGCGCGAGCGGAGGACCCGGGCATGAATCGCCTGGACGTGCGGTTGCTGAGCACAGTGGCCCTGCTGTTGGCCTGCGGGCTCTTCCTGCGGACGCGCGCGCAGGCCGAGCCGTTGCCGCCGCGCACGCCGGTGGAAGCCTTCCCCACCGAGATCGGCGAATGGAAGGGCCGCGTGGTACGAATCGAAGAAGACGTGCTGGAGATTCTCGGCCGCGGCGAATTCGCTTCCCGCCTGTACGCGTCGCCCTCCGGCGAGTTCATGGATTTCTTCCTGGCCTACTTCCCGAGCCAGCGCACCGGCGAAACGATCCACTCGCCTAAGAACTGCCTGCCGGGCGCTGGCTGGGCCCCCGTCGAGAGCAGTCACACCACTCTGCAATTCCCGGACGGCAAGACCCACCCGGTCAATCGCTATGTGATTGGGCGAGGAGAGAACGAAAGGCAACTGGTCCTTTATTGGTACCAGGCGCACGGCCGCGCGGTGGCTTCTGAATACTGGGCCAAGTTCTACCTGGTGAAAGACGCGATTGAAATGAACCGCAGCGACGGCGCCCTGGTTCGCCTGGTGACTCCCGTGATGCCGGGCGAAACGACGGATGCAGCCGAGCGGCGCGCCCGCCGCTTCGCCGCACTGGTGCTTCCCGAGCTACCCAAGTACATTCCCGAATAAAGGCTGGCCCTTTAGTGCCATCAATGAAACAGCTTGCACGTTTGCTCCCGAGTTTGGGCTTCGGCCCGGCTCTCTTTTGACCGCGAACGAGTCATCCTTATTTCTAACGTGTTGACCGCAGGGAAGTTCTAGCTGCATGTGAGACCAACCTCTTTTTGGACGCCAGATTGCACCGCAGATCACGGCTTATTGCCGGGGAGAAGTCTTTCTTGCGGTCAGGAGGGTTCTTCGTGAGAGTTTCACGGTCGCTCGTTGTGGCGGCGGCTTTGTTCGCGTGCGTCCTGCCGGCCAGGGCCAACACCTACAACTTTACCTGCATCACCAACAACAGCCCGGTCAGTTGCGGGATCGCCGTGGCCCAGTTATCGGTGACGGTCACGGCCGTGGGAACGGGGCAAGTCCAGTTCCAGTTCAACAACGTGGGCTTCCAGAATTCTTCCATTGCGGACATCTACTTCCAGTCTGGCAGTTTCATTTCTCCCCCCCTGACCATTACCAACGGGCCCGGGGTGAACTTTAGCGTGGTCGCCACCCCCGCCAATCTTCCCGGCGGCAATCCATTCGGGTTTACCACCAATAGCCAGTTGACCGCGGACAGCAATCCGCCCGTTCAGCCCAACGGGGTGAACCCCGGCGAATACCTCATCATCGTGGCCAATCTCTCCACGGGTAACACCTACGCGGACCTGATCAATGCTCTGAACAACGGCACTGTGCTCATCGGAATCCACGTGCAAGGTTTCTCCAACGGTCAGAGCGAGAGCCTGGTGAACGCTCCTCCACCGCCTCCGCCTCCCACGCCCGTGCCTGAACCCGCGTCCCTGGCCTTGTTCAGCACAGGCCTGGTCACCATGGCAGGCGTCATTCGCCGCAGGCTGACGAGCTGAACTTACCGATTTCCACCGAGCCCCGGTCGAGCGGCCGGGGCTTTTTTTTTTGCGCGCTGGTCTAGTTGTCCGCGTAGAACCTTCGGGCCATTTGACCCGCACCCTGTTCGCGGTAAACTGGATTGGTTCCCTCGTGGAGCGGAGCATCACAGGAAAGGACTGTCCATGAAGCGCAGGGCCATTGCCATATGGGTTGCCGCGGGCGTACTTGCCGCCGCCGGCTTTTTCGGCGGCTGCACGCGCGACCCCAACGTGCGCAAGCAGAAGTACTACGAAAGCGGCATGCGCTACTTCGAGAAGGAAAAGTACCGGGAAGCGGCCATCCAATTCCAGAACGCCCTGCTGGTGGATCAGACCTTCGGCGACGCCCACTATCAACTGGCGCAGTGCCACCTGAAACTCGGCAACTGGGCAGACGCTTACAAGTCGCTGTTGCGGGCCACCGACGTTAGCCCGCAAAACACGAAGGCCCAACTGGACTTGGGCAACGTGCTGCTGGCGGCGCGGCAGTTCCAGCAGGCCCAGGAGAAGGCCCAACTGGTGTTGCAGAAGGAGCCGAACAACGCGGAGGCCCACATCCTGCTGGCCAATGCCCTTGCGGCGCTCGAGAACCTGCCCGGGTCGTTGATGGAAATGCAGAAGGCTATCGAGCTGGCGCCGGACCGGCCGCGCTCTTACCTGAACCTCGCCTACTTGCAGCTCTCGGCCCAGCAGGCGGATGCCGCGGAAGGGAACTTCAAAAAAGCCATCGCCCTGGACCCCAAGTCCGTCCATGCCTACCTGGCCCTGGGCAATTTCTATCAGATGCAACGCCGCTGGACGGACGCGGAACAGCAGTTCCGCGCGGCGCAACGCACGGCGCCCAATGACCACATGCCGGTGGCGGCGCTGGCGCGCCTGTTCGCGATCCAGGGCAACCGGGCCCAGGCCGAGCAGGTGCTGATGCAGGCCAAGGGCGCGCTGGCCGAGAATCCGGAAGGCTACCGCCTGTTGGCCGATTTCTATTTCAGCCTGGGGGACATGGACAAAGCCGAGGCCGAGTTCGACGCCTTGCGCAAGGCCTATCCGAACGACCAGCGCACCAAGAAGAACTACATCCAGATACTCATTCTCCGGGGCCGCCTGGAGGAAGCCACCGCCCTCAACAATGAAGTGTTGAAGCAAAGCCCCAAGGACGCCGAGGCGCTCATCCACCGCGGACAGGTCCTGAACATCCAGGGCCGGCCCAACGACGCCATTACGGTTCTGGAGGCCGCCCTGAAGTCCGAGCCGGAGAACCCGGTGGCCCACTTTCACCTGGGGAAGTCTTACAGCATGGTGGGCAACCTGGCCCGGGCAGAGAGTTCCTGGCGCGAAGCGGTGCGCATCCGTCCCAACATGCCCGCGGCGCAGCATGCGCTGGCGGAAGTGGCTTTGCGCAAGGGCGACGCCGACCTGTTGCGCCAGACCGGCGAGCAGCTGATTGCCGCCGAACCGTATTCCCCGAGCGGTTACGTGATGCGCGGCACAGCGCTGATTGCCAAAAGGGATCTCGCCGCCGGGGAAGCGGACCTGCGCCGGGCTACGGAAGTGGCGCCCAACCAGCCGCTGGGCTTCTCCCGTCTGGGTGGCTTCCGTGCCGCGCAAGGGCGTTTCGCCGAGGCCGAGAAACTCTACGAGCAGGCGTTGAAGAACGACCCCAATTTCTACGAAGCGCTGCAAGGGCTGTGCAACGTGTACATCCTGCAGAAACAGCACCCCCGCGCCATCCAGCGCGCCACGTTGCAGGTGTCCATCGCCCCGCAGAACAGTTTCCACCACCTGATCCTCGGGCAATTGCTGACGCAGGCCAAGGAGTTCGAAAAAGCCGAAGCGGCGCTGCAAAAGTCGGTCGAACTGCACCGAAACAACATCGACGCCTTCGCCTTGCTCGGCCAGGTGCAGCACGCCCGCGGCACGGTGGACAAGGCCGTCGCCAGTTACCAACGCTTCATTCAGGAGAATCCCAAGGACCCGCGCCCCTATATTCTGCTCGGCTCGCTCGAAGAATCCCGCGGCAACTGGCAGCGGGCCATGCAACTGTACGAGAGAGCCCTGCAAGTCCATCCCGACAATCCGCTGGCCGCCAATAACCTGGCCTACCTGATGATCGAGCACGGCGGCAATTCCGACGTGGCCTTGACGCTGGCGCAAACGGCGCGCCGCGCGCTGCCCAATTCCACCAACGTGGCCGACACGCTGGCCTGGGTGTATTACCACAAAGGGGCGTACGGCCTGGCCATCGGGCTTCTGCAGGACGCCATCAAGAACGAAGAGAAAAACGCCACATTCCACTACCACCTGGGACTGGCCTACCAGAAGAACAATGACCTGGGCAAGGCGCGCACCCATCTCCGGCGCGCCCTGGAACTCGAGCCCAATTCCCCCGGCACGGCGGACTACCGCAAGGCGCTCGCCGCGGTCGGCGGGCAATAAAAGCGGCATCCCCGCGCAACCGGGGGATTACCCGCCGGGAGGCGGAGTGCGCCCGGCGCGGGGGTATGACGAGGGCAGCAAAGGACTTATTACGATTAGAGAAAATACTTGACAAGCAGAAACTTTATGTTAATGTGGGGCTGAAGGAGTAAGTTATGTCAGGTCAATTACCATCGCAAATAGAATACGACCCCCCGGAGCAGCCCGCGGACCCCCCGCGGAACTCCGCCGACGACTGGCGGGAAGAGGCCAGCCGCCAGGCGCGGGCCCTGACAGCCGCCGCGCCGGAGCAGCGGCTGTTCAGCGAATTCCGGCGCAAGATGGCCAGCGGAGAGGCGCTTTCGGCGGCGCTGCAGAAGCTGGCTCAAGCGGTGCGCTTCTCCGGGCGGCTGACGATTACCTTTCACCAGGGTAAGGTGACCAAGACGGTGATGGAGGAGGCGTACTTCCGGGGCCGGCAGCCGGCGTAAGAGGCCAGCGCGCCCCCACGCGGTTCAGTTGAATCAGCGGCAGGTCTGACGGAAAAGCCCCGGCGCCCTGAAGGTCAGGGCGCGACGGGGTGCAAAACCCTTCGGCGGCTCCCGCCCTGGCGGGGGCAAGCCTCAGGGTAAACCGGAGCCCTGCGTTACCGGCCACGGCCGGGACGCAGGCTTTTTTTTTCATGGGGAGGCAGGATGGAAGCGCCGGTGGAAAAGCGCCATACGGAAGTGGAGGCGGAGGCGGTGCGCGTCGAGCTAAGCTACTGCTCACGGTGTGGGACCCTGTGGGTGCATCCGTCCGGCGACGGGGGTCGGGTGTGCCGGAGGTGCGAACGGCTGCTGGCCTGGCTGACGGGCGGGAGGCAGCCGTGAGACTGGCTTCCTTTGAGCGGATGCGGACCATGGGCCTGCTGGTCCGGTTTGTGCGCCTGTCTTTGCTCGTGGGGCGGATGCCTTCGCTGCTGGGGCGAGAAGTGTTCCGTGAGCCGGCGCAGCCTCAGCGGTCACGGGCATTCGAGGATGCTGTCCTGTTTGTGTGCGACGTGGAGCGCTGTCTGCGGCAACTGGAACCGCTGGACCAGCGGCTGATCGCCTACTGCATCATCGAGGACCGCTCCGAGTGGGAGGCGGCGCGCCGCTTCCGGCGCAGCCAGAGTGAAGTCTCCCGTCGGCTGGGCCGCACCCTCGACCTATTGCACGAGACGTTCTGCCGGCTGGGGTTGCTGCCGCGGCTGCCGGGCGAGGAGAGCAAACAACTTCAGGAGACCCCATGAACACGACCCACGGAAGGACATCCAAGGGCAAGATGCCGCCGCACAACACAGAGCAGGTCGAAGATGCGGCCGTGCAGCAGGTCACCGCGATCTTTCGCGGCACACCAGAGCGAAGCGAGCTGCGCCAGGCCACCGGGCAGAGCGACGAAATCCTGGAGACGGTCCTGTCGTCGGCACGCGTGTGGCGCCGTTTCGCAAATGCCCTGCGCGCTTACCTCCTGGAACACGTCCCAGTGGTATTGGACCGCATCCGCACCGCTGGGCAGGAAGAGGGAAGAGACGCGCAAGCCAAGCTCTTCCTCAGTCTGGCGGGGGTGGAGGACTGCTGCGCGAAAGCCGCTGCGGAGGAGGAGCCGCCGGACACCACGGTGGAAGACATGGACGCCGAACTGGTGAAGAACCTCCGGGAGTTGACGCGGGCAGACGCCGCCGAGGATAGCGAGGAATAGCCGGGGCGGCGGACGATGGCACGGTATCCGCTTTTCGTCGAGAGGTTCCGAAAGCGCCTGTTGGAGCGCATGGGCGGCCTGCTGGTGGAGGAGGTGCTGGGGTTTGAAGGCCCGGTGGCGCTCCAGGACGCGTTCGTCCCCCTGCTCCTGTGGATTCGGAATCGCCGCGGACGGCTGAAGCTGCCCCGGCCGACGGCCGCACAGAGCCGGTACGCGCGAGAGCGAACCACCCGGAACATCATCTTGAAGGCCCGTCAGGTGGGAATGACCACCTACATTGCCGCGCGGTACTTTCTGGGAACCATCCTGAGACCGGGTACGGTGACACTCCAGGTGGCGCACACCCTCGAATCCGCGCAGCAGATCTTCCGGATCGTGCATCGCATGGCCCGGCATTTCGATGCCAAGCTGCTGGGTTCTTTGCGCCTCTCGCATGCGAACGTCCGCGAACTGGCCTTCGCCGCAGTGGACAGCCGGTACGTTGTGGACACCGCAGGCAACCGCAACGCCGGGCGCGGGCTGACCCTGCAAAACCTGCACGCCTCGGAAGTGGCCTTGTGGCCCGGGGACCCGCGCGAGACCATGGCCGCGCTGCTGGCCGCCGTGGCGCCGGAGGGATCGGTGGACCTCGAATCCACCCCGCGCGGCGTGGGCGGCTATTTTCATGAGGAATGGCTGCGCGCGCGCGCCGGCGAAGGCTTCACGCCGCATTTCTTCCCCTGGTGGGTGGAGCCCGCTTACCGCGTCCCGCTGCTGCCGGGAGAATCCCTGGCCCCTTACTCCGCGGAGGAATCCCTGCTGATCGAGCGCCAGGGCCTGACCGGAGAGCAGATCAAATTCCGCCGTCAGTTGCGCGCCCAGTTCGCCGGCCTGGCGCCGCAGGAGTACGCTGAGGGTGACGCCGAGTGTTTCCTGGTTTCGGGGCGCCCGGTGTTCGACCGCAGCGCGATGGAGGACCGGTTGCGGCGGCTGCCTGCGCCGGAGCGCGAGACGCAGAACGGCGCGGAGTTGATCTGGTACGGGCCACAGCCGGGACGGCGCTACATCGTGGGGGCGGACGTAGCCGAAGGAAAGCAGCGAGGCGACTTTTCCGCGGCGGTGGTGGTTGAGTCCGCCACCGGGCTGCAATGCGCGGAACTCGTGGCGCGCTGGCCGCTCCAGCGCTTTGCCGAAGAATTGAACCGGCTCGGCCGGAGCTACGGCGGCGCATTGCTGGCGGTGGAGCGCAACAACCACGGCCATGCGGTGCTCCACATCCTGGAAAAGCAGCTCCTGTATCCGCGGCTGTATCGCCACCCCGCGGGCGCGAGGGGTGAGGGCAGCAGTTCCGGCGAGGTCCCGGGATTCCTCATGAACGCCGTGACCCGTCCACAGGTGGTGGAGGCGTTGCGGGATATGCTGCGCGACTCGCCGCGGTGCTTTTCTTCCCGGCGATTACTGGAACAAATGCGCGCCTTCGCCTATGACGATTCGGGTCGTCCCTCCGCGCCCACGGGCACGCACGACGACCTGGTGGTCGCCGCGGGAATAGCCTATGCGGTGCGCGCCGCCTGCCCCGAGCTGCGCCTGCTGGCCCTTCGCCCCTAGGTTCCTGGCCCCGAAGCGGGAAGAAAGGGACAAGAAGGGGAACGCAGCCAGCGGGCCGGTTCGGGCTTTTCTGCGCCGGCCCTTTTCCCTTTTCTGTTTTCCCTGTTCCGTTCTAGGATTTACCGCGAGAGTTTGCCGGACATGCCGACTGCGCTGGAGCAAATTCGCAAGATGAAGGGCGGGGCGCAATCCCATCTGATGCGCTGCGACGACGACGGCTACTACATTGTGAAATTCCAGAACAACCCGCAGGCGGCGCCGACGGGGCGGATTCTGGTGAACGAATTGCTCGGGTCCCGCTTGGCGGCGCGGATCGGTTTGCCGGTGGCCGAGGCCGCGGTGGTGGAAGTGCAGCAGGAATTGATTGATCAGACGAGGGAACTGGAGATGGTCCTCGGGGAGCGCCGGGACCGCTGCCGAGCGGGGAAACAGTTCGGCTCGCGCTATCCGGGGGATCCGGCGGAGACCGTGGCGCACGACTTCCTGCCGGAGGAGCAGTTGCGCGCGGTGACCAACCTGGAGGTCTTCGCCGGGGCGCTGTGCCTGGACAAATGGATGTGCAACACCAACGGGCGCCAGGCGGTGTTCGTGCCGGTGCGCGTGCCGGACGCCGAGCAGGTCCGCTACGAGGCGCGGTTGATTGATTTCGGTTTCGTGTGCAACGCGGGCCAGTGGGATTTCCCGGACGCGCCGCTGCGCGGGCTGTACGCGCGGGCCTGCGTCTATGAAGGGGTGACCGGGTTCGAGTCCTTCGAGCCCTGGCTGGCCCGCATCGAGCAGAGGATGAGCGCGGACACGATCGGCGACCTGGCCGGCGAAGTCCCGCTGGAATGGTACGGCGGGGACAGCGGGGCCCTCGAGCGGCTGATCGAGCAACTCGACCGGCGGCGCAAGCGGGTGCGCGACCTGATCCTCGACGCCCGCAAGACGTACCGGATGCCCTTTCCGAACTGGAAGTGAGCGGGACCGGCTTGCAACCGGCGCGGTGAGACTGAGGAGTGAATGAGAGCGCGCAGGCCGGGAGCCTGCGTCACAGGAGGCGGTCATGCCCGAGCAACCGCGAACGTGCGCGTACCGCGTGGTGCGCTACCTGCCCAACCTGGTGCGCGGCGAATACGTGAACGTCGGTGTGCTGCTCTTTGAGCCGCGCGGGCGCATCGAAGCCCGCATGCTGGGGGCCGACAGCGAGGTGGCTCGCCTGCGCCGCCTGCACCCGCAGGTGGACCCTGCGGTCCTCCGCGGCCTGACCACCGAACTGGCGGCGCAACTGCCGGAGTTCGAGCGCGACCCGGCAGGGCGCCTGGACAAGCTGGATGAATCGCTCTCCAACGTGATTCAGCTTGGGCCGCAGAAGGGCACGCTGGCCGAGAGCTTCGAGCGGGAGCTGGAACGGCTGTTCGATACGCTGGTGGCGCCGCCGCGCCCGGCCCGCGCGCGAGGGGAGCAGCGGGCCGATTCGCCGAGCGGCATCCGCAAACAGGCCAACGCGATCTTCGCCGCGGCCGGCATTCTCCGGAAAATGCAGCCCGCACGCGCGGCCGACTGGACCTTCCCCGGCGACCCGATGCGGCTGGACTATACCTACCGGAGCAACGGCGGGCGCGGTTTCGCGCAGGCCCTGGCCCTGGACCGCGACTCGGCGCAGGCCAAGGCCCTGGCGTTCACCACCGCGCGCATTCGTGAACGGGTGGAGAAACCAACGTTCACGGCGATCACGGAGAGCGAGCCGCGGCCGGAAGATGCGCGTCATGGGTTCATTCAAGAATTGCTGGGAGAGCAGCGGATCGAGATCGTGCCGTTGTCGCGGCTGTACCTGTGGGCCCGGGACTTGAGCGCCGCACTTCAAGAGGACTGACGACGGAAGTGGCGCAGAATCAGCGCGCGCTTTCCGCAAGTGAAGCAAGCGCGCGAGTTGTCCGTTGGCGCGGCGCGGGTTTTTCCTTGTCAAGAGGGCGGGGCGGCGCAAAACACGGAACTTGTTGAGGCCATTCGAGAAAAAGTTTGTTACAAACTGAATAAAAGCATGTGCGCGTATGCTATGATGTACTTATAGGGTGAAAGAAACGAAAAGCCCGAGGGCGCTCGCTTCGGGGTCGCTTTGAGGCCGCCCCCCCGGCCGTTCACGCAAAGGAAACCAGCCCGCCGGCTGAAACCATGCACAACACTGGATGGAAGACGTGGCTTGGCCGCGGTTGGCGGAGCCTGGCCGGCGGAGCAGCGCGCCTGCTGTCCCACGGCGGTGACCGCAAGACGCTGGTGCTGCCCGCGGTGTACCGCTCCAGCGCGCGGCAGGCCATGCCCAAATCAACTCCGGCGGCGCTGCGGCGCTTTTCAGAGTTCCCCGTGGCGCGCAAGGCCATCAACACCATCAAGGACCGCATCGCCGGAATGCGCTGGCGGGTGCAGCGCGTGGGCGCCAGCCCCGCGGAAAACGACGGCGACCAGCGCGTCCGCATCCTGCTTGCGAACCTGAATGCGCCTAACGCGGACGACAGTTTCCGCTCGTTTACCGAGCAGGTGATCGAAGACGTGCTGGTGGGCGGCTGGGGGGCCATCGAAGCGCAGCTCACGGCGGATCCGGCGCGGCCGCTGGTGCTGTGGCCGGTGGACGGCTCGACGGTGCGCATCTATGCGGGCTGGACCGGCCTGGCGGACGAGCCGCGCTATGCGCAGGTGACGCCGTGGGGCCGGCGCATCGACCTGCGCAACGACGAACTGATCTACATCCGGCTGAACCCGCGCACGCATACGCCGTTCGGTATGGGCCGCCTCGAAGTCGCGTTCGAGACGATTTCCTGGCTGCTGAGCGCTCAGGAGTACGCCGCGCGGCTGGCTTCGAACACCGTGGTGCAGTTCGCCCTGTGGCTGCAGGAGATGCCGCCGGCGAGCTACGACAAGGTCATTTCCTGGTGGCAGAACGAAATTGAAGGCACTGGCAAGGTGCCCATCATCGCCAACCTGCCCTCGAAGCCGGAGGTGCTGCGCTTCGGCGAAGGGTCGGACCGGGACCTGCGCCTCGAATGGCAGAAGTTCTTGATCCGCATCATCGCGGACGCTTTCGACCTGCCGCCGCTGTTGCTGGGGCTCGAGCAGGACGTGAACCGCGCCACCGCAGACGCGGTGATCGAAGAAGCCTTCCGCACTGCGGTGGTGCCCACGGCGCGGCTCTACGCCGAGCACATCACCCGCGAAATCATCGGGCGCAAGCTCGGCTGGAGCGACCTGGAGTTTCTCTTCGAAGACCTGGAAGTGTTCGACGAGCGCGCCCAGGCGGAGATGGACGAGATCCTGCTGCGCAACGACGTGCTGGTGCCCGACGAAGTCCGGGCGCGGCGCCGCCTGCCGCCCCTCGCCGGCGGGCGGGGCGCGCTGACTTACGGCGAGCGTCAGCAGGGAGCTTCGTTTCAATCCGTGACTCGTGATTCGTGATTCGTGGTCACTCATTTCCGGTTGCTGTGTCTCAAGGGGCACAACCCACGAATCACCACTCAACGAATCACATTCGACCTGTGAAGATCCAATCCCAACCGATGCGCCTGGAAGCGATGGCGCTGGAGATCCCGGACTGGCCGGAGCACCCCAACCGCGTGCCGTTCAGCGGGGTGCTGACGGTGCTGGACCGGGCCAGCGACCGCGCCCCGACCGGCGCCGCGGGGCATCGCGTGGTGCTGCCGCGAGCTGCGGCCGAGCGCGCGCTCCCGAGTCTGCTCGGGATGGCCGTGGATTACGCGCCGGGCCTGCGCGGGCACGACGCACGGCGGAAGATCGGCGTCATCACGCGAGCGGAGATCAGCGGCGACCGGCTGGAAGTACGCGGCCATCTCTTCGCGCGCGATTTTCCGGAAGTGGTGCGCGAACTGCGCGCCAAGCGCGAGCACCTGGGCATGTCCTACGAAGTGACCGACGTGCGCGTGGCCGATCCCGCCGCGGATATTTGGGAATTGACCCGCGTGGTTTTCACCGGCGCGGCCATTCTGGAACGCGCCGCGGCGGCGTACGAGAGTACTTCCCTCGCCGCACACGGTCACGAGGCGGCGAACCCCGCGGGCCGGTCTGAAGACCGGCCCCTACAAGGAGAAATCATGAACGACAAGATCGCCAAGACACTGGACCTGGTGGCAGAGAACAGCCGCGCGCTCACCGCCGAGCTGGGCAACCTGCGCGCGGCGGTGGACGACCTGCGCCAGGCGCAAGAGGCGCTGGGCCGCAAGTTCGAGGCAAGCGTGGCGGCCTCGCGCGACGCCGGCATCCCCGGTTCGCTCGAAACACGGGTCGCGGAACTGGCCCGCGTGTCGCAGGAATTGCGCCGGCAGCACGAAGCCCTGCGCGCGCAGGCGGAGCTCTTCGCCGCGCAGGCGCAGCGCAAGACGCTGCCGCCGCAGGTGCTCACGCTGCTGGCCAAGTCGGGCGTGGCCGCGGACACCATCGGCGTCAACGGTCACGGGCGCATCGAGGCTGGCGTGCTGGACCGCGCGCTCGACGGCCTGCCCGTTGAGCAGCGCATCGCCGTGAAATCTCAACTCGCCCGTGCGGGCGCGCTCGACTAGCACCCCCTGGGTCAGGTTCTTCCCGGTGGCTGGTGGCAAGTGGCTAATGGCCAGCACGAGCCGCATCTCGAGCCGTTTCTAGTCACCAGCCACTGACCACTAGCCACTCTTATTTTCCGAAAGAGAGGACACATGAACAAGGGCACATTTGTGGACATCGCGGCCGCGGCCGACTTCCTGGGTCCGGGGGCGATTGAAGTGAACCGCTACCAGAACGAGATTACCGACCTGGTGCGGCGGCGCGGGGCCTTCGGGCAGCGCATCAAGCAGGTGCCGGCCACGGGCCATCCTTCGCGCTTCTTCGAGCAGACGGCCATCAACGCGGCCGCGGCGTTCGTGGACCCGCGGGCCATTTCGCCGACGGCGGGCTCACCTACGCGCGTGGAGCGGTCGCTCCCGCTCAAGGCGCTGGTGTCGCAGATCAACTTCTCGCTCTTCGACGTCGAGGTGACCCGCCAGCAGCAGCAGTTCGCCTACCTGGAAGCCAAGGACCTGGTGGACACCATGGACGGCCTGCTGCGCAAGCACGACCAGGCGCTGTGGGCCGGCACGGACACCAGCTTCACCACCCCCACCACGCTGGAGTACTACGGCGTGCTCAAGCAGATCACCGACGCCGGCAGCGAGGTGAGCATCACCTCCAGCTCGGCCTCGCTGGTGGACAACATCAAGACCGAAGTGACCAAGATGGTGGCCCGCACCGATTTCGAGGCGCGGCCCAGCGCCATCTACGCCAACCCGGAGACCCTGGACCTCATTGACCAGGAAATGAAGACCATCCACAACGTGGTGCTCAGCTCGCGGCAGATCGAGGGCGGCGTCACGGTGAAGGAACTCTCCACGCAGGCCGGGACGCTCCCACTGGTGCCGGATTGGACCATCGCCGTCACGCCCAGCGGCCCGGACACGATCCACGACGTGGTCATCGTCACCGAAGAGCTGGTCGAGTACCACTGGCTGACCGACGCCACCCCGCGCGTCTTCCAGCTCGGGCTGCCCAACTCGCTGGCCTCGCAGATGGTCGCGGTGAAGTTCGGCGCCGTGGTGGCCAAGGGCGCCGCCTACGCGCACAAGCGGCTGCGCTTCACGCGGTAGGGACACCTGACTCGTGATTCGTGACTGGTGACTTGTTGACCCTGCAGCGGGATCGCTCCATCTCTTGTCCGCCCACGAATCACGAGTCACGTAAGGACGTGTCCCGTGCTCCGTATTCCGTGGACCCGCTCACGTGAACGCGCAGGCACGGAACACGGATCACGGATCACCTCTCATGCCTGGAAACCAATACCTGACCACGGCGGAGTTCCCCGTGTTCGCGCTGGCAGACACCACCGACCCGGCGCTGATCCGGATGGCCGGCGACCTGGTGGACTCCTTCTGCCAGCGCGAGTCACTGCTGGCCACGCAGTACACGGAGCGCAACCGGCTGCCGGAGTGGCGCCCGGTGACGCGCGCCACGTACACGCCGCTGGCGGTGGTGGCGCCGGCGACCACGCCCTTCGTCACCGTGCGCGCGCGCCACGGCATTGGCCGAGGTCCGAACGCGCTGACCCTGGCCGAGATGATCGCGCCTTTCGGCGGGCCGCCGGCGTGGGAGATGCTGGACCCGGCCAGGGTTGAGTACAACGCCGCCACCGGGGAGATCTGGCTCCCAGCGGGCATCTTCGGCATCCCCTACACAGAGGTGGAGCTCACCTACACGGCGGGCTTCACCACGGCGCCGCAGGCTGTGAAGCAGGCCTGCGCGCAGATCATCCGCAATATCGAATCGCACCCGGCGGCCAGCGTGCGCAGCGCGCAAATGGACCGGCTCCAGCTCGAATACTTCGCCGGGTCGCTGCTGGATGAGGACACCCGGCGGCGGCTGGCGCCGTTCGTCGCGGTGAAGCTGCAATGATCGCCTACGAACGAGCGGCGCGGCGGTGGATCGAGCCGTTGCTGGCGCTGGGGGCCGGCGGGGCGGTGACGGTGCGTTTCCTTGCTCCGCTGGCCGGTTCTGCCGGCGAGCTGGGGATCGTGCCCCCGGGCGGCAGCACTTACATGGATTACCCGGCCGCGCACTCGTTCGCGCGCGAGCTGAAGACGGAAGAGATCACCGTGCTCGGCGGGCAGTTGCGCCAGGGCGCACGCGAAGTGCTGCTCAGCGACACCTTCGCCGATTCGGTCGCCGCGGCGCAGGGGCATTTGAGCGTGCGCGAGATGTTCGAGGCCGCCGCGGGGCTGCTGATCAACGCACAAGTCTGCCGCATCCATTCGATCCAACCACTGGACCTGGGCGACGAAGCGTACGCCTGGCAGATTGTGTGCGACGCGCCGCTCGACGCGGCATGAGCCATGCCGGAAGCGTCCCTCACGCTCGAAGAACTCGCGGCTGTGTTCGATGGTCTGGCGGGCCTGGCGGGCTCCAGCGCGGCTATCGGGACCAGAGACGAGGAATCCGGCCGCCTCGCGCGCGTGCTCGAGTACGGCAGCATCGCCGGTGAAAAACCCTGGCCGCGACCTGGCCCGCGCACCACACTCGCCGTGCACCCCGAAACAGGCAAGGAAGTGGTGGTCTCCGCTCAGGCGCCGCAGGGGTTCATCCGCGTGAACGTCCCGGCGGCGCTCACCGGTCTGCGCGGGGCCCTGGCGCGGCCAACCGACTGGCTGGACGCGAGCGGAGCGCAGCAGCGCGTTGCGGAAGCCGTGAGCGACACGGCCGAGCAGGCGCTGGCGACGCTCCGTACGGCCGTGCCCCGCGACTCCGGTCAATTGGCGGACAGCCTGGCCGTGGGCCTGACGGAATGAGGACACCGGCATGCGCGGACGCAGCTTCGACGGCCAATGCCTCGCGGGAGAAGCATTCATCGGCGCGGATTTGTATCGCGCTACGTTTCGCGGCGCGCATCTTGAGGGCGCCGTCTTTGTCGGATGTTTCGCGGCCGAGGCGGTTTTTACCGGCGCGCATTGCGCCGGTCTGGCGGCGCGCGGCAGCAACTTCTATCGCGCGGACTTTCGTCAGGCGAAACTGAGCGACGCGCTTTTCTGGCAGTGTGTTCTTGCCGGGGCCGACCTGCGCGGCGCCTCGTTGCGGGGCATCACGCTAACGCTCGACTGCAACACGTTCGAGGAAACGCAGATGGACCGCGCGGCCAGCGCGGAGCTGGCGTACCTCTTCGGCCGCGCGCATTCGCCGCACCGGCCGGGATGGTGGGAGGTTGTGGGCAGCGCTGATCTATCGCGCCTCGAGCGCGTCTTTGCCAGCCAGGGCGGACTTTAGATTCGCCCATCTCGACCTAAGGCCCCGAGCGTACAAAGCAACGGGCCGGTCTGAAGACCGGCCCCTACACCATGCAAGCGGCCAAAGACAGCTTCTTCCGCGCGTTGCAAACGCGTCTGGCGGTGGTGAACTCCGCGCGAACCATCACCGTGGACGGCATCACCAAGCCGGCCATCCTGGTCGCGGAGAACGAGTCCTATCCGCCGGGCAAGCTGCTTTTCAACGCGTTCTACATCCACTGGCTGGGCGCGCCGGCGGTGCGCGAGTTCGGCGGCACGCTCGCGCCGCGTTACGAGCAGATCGCCCATATCGAGTATTTCGTGCGCGGCACGGCGGATTTGCAGAAGCCCTTCGCCGACCGTGGCCGCCTGCTGGGAGAAATGGACCGCGAGCTGGTGTTGATCCTCTTTCCCGGGTTCACCCCGAAGCTCGATTACTCGCAAGGCCCGCCCACTCCGCTGGGCAGTTCGGTGACCTGGCGCTACAGCCCGAGCTTCCGCACCCTGACCGAGCGCGAGGGCTCCGTGCTGCGGCGGATTGCCACCGTGAACATTTCGTTCTACCTGGAATCGATACCGACCCTCTGAGGAGATTTCGTGATCTTGTGATTTCGCCGTATTGCGAATCCAAGCGCGCCACGGCGCGGATTCAGCCCCAAAATCACGGGATCACCAAATCACAAAACCGAGAAATCGAAGGAGCGTCCATGCCCATTTCCAAGTCCCTGGTTCAGCCGTTCCGCAAGCCGATGATCCTGATCGGGTCGGGCTTCCGCGGGTTCTTCGCGCCGTTTGTGCAGGGGGCCAGCCCCACGCCCACGCTCTTCGACCCGGCGCGGCAGGGAAAGTTCGACACACACGCCCCGCCGGCGGGCTGGGTGGACCTGGGCTGGATTGACCAGTTCAAGCGCTCCCCCGCCGGGCGCATCGGGCAGATCCGCTCGGGCTACCGCGGCGCGGTGCGCGCACAGTACCGCGGGGAGATCGGCAGCTCGGTCGAGTTCGAGTTCCGCGAGTGGGGCAAGCTGCAAATGGCGCTGGCCACCGGCACCACGCATTTCAACATTTTGAAGGCTCCGGCTGGCGCCCCGGTGCAACCACTGGGTGGCTCGCCCTCGGCGCCGGTGGCCCTGGGCTCGGGATCGACGGCCACGAGCATCGTACTGTCCTCCGGCGGCGGCGCCGGTTTTCAGCCCGGCGAGCTCATCGCGGTGGATGTGGACTATACGGGCCAGACCGGATACGTGGGCTCGGGCATCCAGGCTAGCTTCGTGCCGGCAGGCACGGTGAGCGACGCCGACTTCATCCGCCGCGTGACCTTCAACGTGGGGGTGATCGCCTCCATCGCCGGCGACACGCTCACGCTCGAGCAGCCGTTGCTCGGCGGCGTGCCCGCAGCGTCGGCCAAGGCGCAGGCCGTCACCGGCTTCGCCACGCGCGAAGGCAGCTCGTTCATCCAGTCGTGGTCGGCGGTCTTCGTAGTGGATACCGCGGACGGCGCACAGCTCTATTACTTCTACCCGCAGCTTTCGCTGGGCGGCGACCGGCAAGAAGCCGAATTCGACGTGGAGAACGCCGGCGCGGCGGACATCCGTGGCCGCGCCTTGAGCGCGGAGTTCAACGCCCTGGCCTACGAAGACCCCGTGGATGGTGAAACGGTGGTCTGCTACCGCGGCTTCTTCCCGGCGAGCGGCTCCCTGGCGTACTGAGGACGTGGCTCGCGGTTTGAGCCTCGTGACCCATGCAGGAGCAACCGCGAAGGTAGTAAGGAGATGCATGGCAACACAACCGACCACCATCAGCGACACCGAACGTCAGATGAAGCTGCGGTTCGAAGCGCGGCTCGGGCAGGAGGTGGCGCGCGTCGAAGCCGATGCCCGGCGCGCGGTGGAGGAGTTCAAGCGCACCTTCCCGCCGCCCTCCGATGAACAGGTCGAGCGCCTGCTCTACCCGGAACTGCACGAGTTCCCCGTGGAACTGGGCGGTCAGCGATATTCGCTCCGCGAATTGCCGGCGCTGGCGGAGAAAAAGTTCCTGCGGCTGGTCGAGCAGAAGCTCCCGGCGCTGGTCAGCGAGATTCTGTCGTTCGACGAGCGGCTGGGCGAAAACGCGGCGCAGTCGTTCTCGCGGCTCTTTGCGCGGGCCGGCGCGGCGCTGGACCTGGTGGCCGACGCCTGCGCTCTGGTGCTCGATCCCGCAGGTGAACAGCGCGTGACCCGCGAGTTCGTACAGCAACACGCATCCACGGCGCGGCAACTCCGCATCCTGAAGGCCCAATTGCTGCTCAACGGGGCGCGCGATTTTTTATCGCAACTCTTTCCTGCACTGAGAGACGCGGAGCGGCCCGAAGCGCCGGCCCAGGAACCGCGGGTGGACACGCCGCCCATTCCGGTCCCCGCACAACCCGCCACAACACCCGCAGCGACTCCCGTCCCCCCGGCGGCGGCGAGCCCGCCCTCTCCCGTTACCCCCGGCTCGCCGCTGCCCTCTCCTGGGTCGAGTTCCTGCGTGTGTCCCCCGGCGCCATCGCCCGCCAGTTCACCCGGGGACAACTGGCCGTAATCGCCTGGGCGATGGAGCGGCGCGCCGCGAACCTGGAGAGCGCTGTTGGCCAAAATACTCGCGGCAAAGACACGGACCTGAGCCGCCTGACCGGCGATCAATTGCATAAACGTTTGGCGGAACTTGGGACGTAGGAAGCGTCTTACGCTGACGCTCCACTTCCTCCGGGCGGGGTAAATCCGCCCCTACACCCATGTCAGACACGGTTGCAGATGTGCTGGTGCGGCTGGGCGTGGATACGGCCGGCATGCGCGCGGGCTTCCGCGAGGCGCGGTCGCAGACGGCGCGCTTCGCTGCCGACCTGGCGCAAACGCTGAACGCGCAGGGCGGCGTGCTGGGCATTATCGGCGGGGCCACGCGCACCGTCGGCGGGCTGATCCCCAACGAGCAGGCCAGCGGCATTGTCCGCGGCATCGGTTCGCTGATTTCAGCGGTCGGACGAGCCATCACCGGACTCTTCCGCCGCGCGGCGCGCAACCTCGCGCGTGAGATCCGCGCCAACTTCCAGGAGATTACCGCGGCCTACCGCGAAGGCTCGCTCACGCTCTCGCAGACCATCCAGCACCTGGAAGCGCAGCGCGCCGAAGCCGGCCGCCGCCTTTCCCGCAGGAAGGGCGGGCGCGATGAGTTGAACCGCTTGCTGCCGCAGTTCGATGCGGCCATCGCCGACCTGCGCGCGCGCCAGCGCGCCATCTTCGAGCAGTTCGACACGCAACTCGAGCTGCTGCGCGCCGGCGAGGCCTTCCGCGACACCGCCGCGGCAGTGCGTGAACTGATCCGGCAGTACCGGGCCTACGTGGACGCGGGCGGCGACCTGGCGCGCGCCAACGAGTTCCTCTCGCGCTCGCTCGAACAGATCCGCAGCGACGCCGGGATTGCCCTGGCCGAAGGTGAGGAGCGCGCCATCGAAGACGCGCTCCGGCTGAACGACCTGCTGCGCGAGCGCGAACAACTGCTGGCCGATGCGGCGGACGAGGAGCAGCGCATCCGTTCGCGCGGCGTGCTCGAGCGCCGGCGCACAGTGGCCCAGGAGAAGTCCGCCGAGCTGGAGGCTGCGCGGCGGAACCGCGACGAGCGCCTGTCCGCGCTCGACCAGGACATCCGGCTGCTTCAGCTCAAGGTGGACAGCGAGGCCCAGGTGTTCGACCTGGCCCGCGACCGCGCGGCCCTAGAGACACGGCTGCTCGAATTGCGCGCCGCCGAGTTCGACCGCGAAGCCGCGCAACTCGCCACCCTGAGAGACGTCCTCGCCGGGATCGTGCCCGGCGCCGCCGGCCTCTTCTCTCTCACTCCCGGCCTGACCACCCAGTTGAATCTCGGGACGGTGCAGATCGTGGTCGGCGCCGGGGCCACGCCCGCGCAGGCTCACGCCGCGGGCGAGCAGGTGATTGAAGGGATGCTGCGCGCCCTGTTGCAGGAGCGGGCGCGGTTCGGTTTCGCCAACCAGGCGTAGCCCATGGCCATCGTCCTCGAAATTGACAACGCCGACGGCCGCGGGCTGGTGAACTATGCGCGCTATCTGGCCGAGCCGGAACGGCGCCCCGCCGTGTTGCGGGACCGGATGAACCTGCCGCCGCTTCTCGACTTCGCGCTCGTTCCGGCGGATGGTCAATTCGTTCTGCCGCGACGGTCCGCGCGCGTGCGGCTCACTGGCCTGACCGACGCCTTCCCGTCGGGCGGGCCCGTCCCGGGCCCGCTCTTCACCGGATACATCACCAGCGAGCCTCAGGCGGAGTTTCTGGGCACGGCGGATGGCCACGCCGTGCACGGCTGGAGTTTTGAAGCCACGGGCGAAGAGTACCTGCTCAACGTCCAGCGGCTGCCCCCGCTGCCGCCGTTCCTGAACCAGACCGCCGGGGCCATCCTGCGTTTCCTCACCGGCCAGCTTCAGCCCGGCCGGTTCGATACCGGCGCCGTGGCGGATGGGGCGCTGATTCCCGTCTATCACGCCCCGCAAGACCAGAGCTGGAGCGAAACCGCGCGGGAGCTGGCCGAACGCTGCGGCTTTTTCTACCGCGTTCTGGATGGCAGGGTGTACTTCCAGCCGGTGACCGATGCTGCCGCGGGCCTGGTGGTGGACGAACGCCAGAAGGACTTCCGCCCCGAGGCGCTGACCATCACCCCGCTGGGCAATCCCATCCAGAATGACGTGACCGTTGGGGGCGCAATCGAGCCGCAATCGTTCGTGCGGGAGCACTTCGCGGGCGACGGTTTCACCGCGCGGTTCCCGCTCTCCGCTCCGGTGTTCGGCGCGGAATCCTCGCGCCTGCTGGCCGACGACTTCACCGGGCCGACGCTGGACGAATCCAAATGGATCGAAACGGACCCCGGCAGTGCGCTCTCGATTTTCGAGGGCCGCCTGAACATTACCGGGGGCACGGGCAACTGGAACGAAACCACGCTGCTGGCGCGCCAGGCCCTGGAGCTGGGCGGCGAGCTGGAAATCACCCACGGCGAATTTGAGTTTGTCGGCCCGTCCACGGGCTTGCTGGGCGGGCTGTACTCTGCCGGCGAGTTGACGCAAGCCAACTGCCTGGCCGGCTTCGAGGCCTCGCCCCTGGGCGGCGGTACGCGCCTGCGCGCCGTGGTGCTAGGCGCCGCGCTCGCGCCGGAGGTAGTGGCGCTGGCCAATCATCACTACATCCTGACCACGCGCTTGAGCGCGGATCAGCCCTTTCGCATAGAACAGGTGTTTCCCAGCCAGGCGGGGGCCGCCGGAGGCGGGGCCCTGCCGGCGAATGTGCGGGTCACGCTGGAAGTGCGCGATGTGGACCTGGCCAACCCCGCGGCTCCGCTGACCACCACGCTGTATGACGCGACTCTGGCCACGCTGCCCGCCTTCGCCTTCTACGCCCCGATCAATTCCAAGAATCTGCACGTGGTGGCCAACTTCCTGCAAGTGTTCCGGCCGATCCAGGCGTTGCTGGAGACGCAGCGGCCGGGTGAAGCGGCGACGCGGCGCGCCCTGGGCTTCGGCATCGCCGCGCATGACGCCACCATCACCGCCGACCCCCACCGCAACCAGTGGGCGCTCGAGTTCTACGAAGACACCATTCCGGTCCGCGGCGAGCGCATGGTGCTGAGTTACCGCGCGGCCGGCCGCGCCCGGGGCCGCGTGGTGGATTCCGCCAGTATGGCGGCGGAGAGCGCCCTCGCCGGCGACGACGGGCGCCGCGCCGCCGTGGTCACCGCCGCTCGCCCGGCGCCGCGCACCTCCGCGGAGGCCGAACTGGCCGCGCTCGCTTACTTGAACGATCACCTTGCGCCGCGCTTCGAAGGCAGTTACACCACCTGGGGCCAGTTCCTTCCCGGCTGGCCGCGCACTGGCGGACTGGTTGGCGTGCACTGTGAATCGCGTTACCCGGGGTTTACGGCATTGGTGCGCGGGGTCACTTCGGAACTGCGCGAGCCGCGGGGCGAGCACGTGCAGCACACCATCGAGTTCGGCCAGCCTTCGCGCTTTGAGGACCTGCTGCGGCGTTTCGCCCCGGCCGAGGGCGTCGCCCACGCGGAGGCGCCGGCCCCCGCGGATCCCATGGAGCGCGCGGAAGTGGGCGTCAGTTTTCTCGCGGACGCTGCGGCTTTTCGCCTGGACGGTTTCAACCAGACGCAATTCACAGTGGACATGGGCGCGCCGCCGCCCGCCGGCGGCGGCTACGAAGTGCGCCGCAGCGATCAGGGGTGGGGGCGCTCCGGCATGGCGGGCGCGGCGCAAAACCTGGTGGGGAACTTCCCCACCCGAGTTTTCACGCTGCCGCGCACGGCGGCGCATCATGCCTATTCCGTCCGCCCGGTGTCGTCCAGTGGCCAGACCAGCCGCAACTCATGCCTGATGGCGGCGCACTACCCGGTGATCCCCGCGGTGCCGCAGGCGCTGGACGTTCGCCTCGGCGTGGACGAGCAGGAGAAGCCCACGGTGGCCGCCACGGTGGAAGTCGCCCCCGAGGGCCTCGCCGGGGTGGACACCGTGGAATTGCGCACCGGCGACAACCTGACATTGTTGCACCGCTGGGAGTTTGGGCAGCTCCTGTTCGAGGGCGACGCCTATCGTGGGCGTTTCACGCTGGATAATTCCGGCGCCCTGGCCCGCTCGGTCACGCTGGCGGCCGCCACGGTCAATGCGCTGGGCGAACACTTCGGCACGCGCGCGGGCGCGGGCACGCAACCCGAACCGCAGAAGCCGCTGCTGGGCGCGGGCAACTCCGTGGGCCAGATCATCGAGCTGCTGCTCGACAGCATACCCGTCAGCATTGTCGAGACGCAGGTGCAGGTGATCGGGCCGGGCGGCAGCTTCAGCGCCCCCGCGCAGGACGCCCTGCTCCCCGGCCAGCCGCGCAAGTTCAACTTCGTGGCCACGCAAAGCGGCGGATGGGAGTTCCGCGCGCGGCGGCGTGACTCGCTGGGCTGGTCGCCGTGGTCCAACGAGCCCCAGGGCCAGATCGGCGCGCAGGTGCTGGTGTACTTCGTCACCTTTTTCCAGGCCGATGAGCTGGACCCCAGCATCGGCGCAGCCATCAACGGGCAGAACCTGCTCCCCAACGGCGAGTTTTTTCTCGGCGGCGTCAGCGGGCAGGAGGGCACGCACGTGGCGCGGCACTTTGCGCTGGTGGCCGCAGCGGCGGACGGCTCCGAGGTGGACTATTCGGCTTCCACGAACGAAATGCACTGGAAGAGCGGCGTGAGCTTCGCCAGCGCGAATCCCGGTTTTGGCTCGAAGCTCAGCAACCTGGGGCGTTTGCTCAACCCCGGCGAGACCGTGAGCTTCTCCGCAGCGCTGCGGCACGATGGCGCCGGCGGCTTTCCCAATGCGGTGCGCCTGGCCCTGCGCTCCGCTTCCACCCCGGCCTACGACCAGTCGCGCGACATCGCCGCGCTCACCATTACGGCCGGCTACCGCTGGTACTCGGCGGCGTTCGCGCTGCCCGCCAGTCAAGCCGTGCCCGCGGACCTGGCCGTGGAAGTCGCGGTGGTCACGCCGGCGGGTACTTCGCTGGCCTCATCGCTCTTCTGCGACAAGGTGATCCTCAATCGCGGCCAACGCCCCGCGGCCTTCTCCCTGGCGCCCTGGGACGTGGTGGCGCTGGCCTGGAACAGCGGCGCGGGCGCCTACGACCTGCCCGCCACGGTCGCCGGCGGCGCCGCGCGCTCTACCGACCCCGGCAACGCCGGGCTGCTGGCGGGCACCGGTACCGAAGACCTCGACCCGGGCTTCGCCGGCCGTTACACCCGGCTTACCTAGAACTTGTTGACTCGTTGTAAGACCGTAGAGGCGGGTCTTCAGACCCGCCCGCTCCACCGTACGGCCAATGAGGGCACGCTTTAGGAGCTTGTTGAAAAAACCAGACGTTGTCATTCCGAGCCGCCGCAGGCGGCGAGGAATCTGCATTTCCTGGCGTTTTTCTGCAAAATGCAGATCCCTCGCTTCGCTCGGGATGACAGTCAACAGCACTTTTTCAACAAGCGGTTAGCATTTCATTCCACAGCGAGCAATAGCGCGGGCGGGTCTGAAGACCCGCCCCCTTAAGCCTTGCCAACCGCCTCTAGAAAGGCATGAGCGGTCTCGCGCCGCGCCGTCATGCCTCGCTGCAAGAAGGAGCGTTCTCGTGAAGCGTCCATCCCACAGACTCGTTCGCGCCATCGCGCTCCTGCTGTTGGCCGCGCTGCCGTGGCATGCCGCGCAGGCCACCAACCTGACCGGCGCCTTCAAGCACCCCGACGGCTCGCCCGTGAACGGCAAGCTGATCCTGCTGCTCAGCCAGCCCGCGCGTCTGGCCGACAACACCGCGCAGATCGTGCCCATGGTGAAGATCTTCGCCGTCACCGGCGGCGCGCTCGAATCCGGCGCCTTCGTTTACGGCAACGACGTGATGGTGCCCGCCGGCACGTACTACCTGGCGCGCCTGGTGGACGCGAACAACAACCTGCTCTTCGAGCAGAAGTGGTCCATTACCGGCACGGACCTGGACCTCGGCGCCATGACGCCCACCACCACCGGCGTGGTGCTGGCCGACCCGCTGATCCGCAACCTGGGCGTCAGCCAGGTGGTGCAGGGGCCGGTGACGTTCAGTTCGCCGATCACCGCGTTCAGCATCACGTTGAACGGCACGCTCAATCCCGGGGCCAGCGCGGCCTACGACCTGGGCAACCCGGCTCTGGCCTGGCGCGAGATCTACACGCAACGCTGGAACGGCGACGTAGTGCCCGGATCGGCCACGGGTCTGGTGACGCCGCCCTCGATCGGCCCGGTGGTCACCGTCGAATCCACCAGCGGCGGCACGGTGGACAATTCCGCGCGCCACTACAAGGTCACGTTCATCACGTTGAACGGGGAGACCACGCCCGGACCGGCCACCACTTTCACCCCGTCCACCTGCGGCGCCGCCGCGTGCAAGATCAAAGTGCAGGCCGGCGCGCACGAGTGGCGCACCGGGGCCTTCGCTTACCGCGTGTACGTTTCCAGCGATGGGACCAACTACTACCGCCAGACCGGCTTCCCCGGCGAGCTCGACTCCGCCGGCGCGATGGCCAACGCCCACTACGTCCCCGGCGACGTGCTCCTCTCTGCGCTGATCCTGTCCGGCGCGGCGCCCCCTGCGAGCAATACCGCGGCCATGGACGCCGACCAGGTGGCGCTCAACCAGGTGTGCTCGCTTTCCACCCTCTCCTGCTACGGCACGCTGAAGTACAAACCCAATCCCTCCGGCGGCTATGCCCAGGCCGGCACCACGCCGCTGGTGCTAAGCACGCCGGGCACCCGCGTGCAAGGCCACGGCAGTCCCAGCGTGGACACCACCGGAATGGGCAGCACTCGGCAGTGCTCCTTCACAGCCACTACGGCGCTGGGCTGCGTGATGGTCATTGTCCCGAACGGCGTGCGCGTGGACGGGCTGCACGTTTCTTCCACCGGCGCGCATGGCTACATGCTGCTGAGCTCTTCCGGGTCGCAGAACATGGTGGAAATCGGCAATGCCACCGTCAGCGTCAGCGGCACGAACGCCGTGGCGCCCCTGCGCATCCGCGGCATCTTCTACTACCTGCGCTTCCCCAATTTGCAGCTCCACGCCAATTCCACCGGCACGGGCGCCAACAAGGGCGCCGGTGTGCTGATCTCCAATTCCGCCGGCTCCGAGTGGCTCTTTTCCGGGCCGGTGCGCTGGACGGTGCGCGATAATAACGACGCCATCCGCAACGATAAGGGCGTGCTCGACCCCGATCGCGGCGCCAATCCGCCCGGTTTCATCGCCGCCGTCTCCAAGTTCGTGGTGCGCGATGTCCAGGTGCAATGGGGACCTACCGGCTCGGGCCAGGGCGTGCTGCTCAAGGGCGAGAACCTGTGGTTTACACTGGACGGCGTCACCCACTCCGACTACAACCCGGCATCGGGCACCGGGCCATTGATCGAAGCCGGCGCGGACGCATCCGCCGCCGGGGCCTGCTGCTCCGGAATCGCGATCGAGAACAGTCCGTTCCTCAATGCTGCGGCCAACAACGCCGCGGCGTTTCGCCTGGTCTCCAACGTCAGCAACACCCTGGCCTCTTTCCATCTGCGCAACGCGCAGTTGGGCGGCATCGTGGACCTTAACAACCTCTCCTTTTTCGCAGGGATGACGGTTACTGGGAACAACATGCCCTCGTGCAATCCCAACGCCACTGGCGCCCGCATCATCAACATGGTGGCTACGCAGTCTCTCCATTGTTCCTACGCCGCCAATAACGGCATCCCGGAGGCGCGCGTGGCCAACCAGCGCTTCACCGGCGGCGTGAACTTCCACAGCGACAGCAGCGGCGCCAACTACCGCAGCCTTTTCTGGAGCGGCTCCAACACTTTTGTTCTGGCCAACGGCGACCCCACGGTAAACGCCAACCTGCTCGGCGCGTTCGGCGGCGCCAGCAAGCAAGTGAGTTTTTACGACGCGGCCGGCGCCGGCATCCTCCTGCACCTCGACCAGGTCAACAACACCGTGGGCATCGGCCGGGCAGCCGACTCCGCCAACAAAGTGGTCCTGCCCAATAACCAGACCATCGCCGCGATGAACAATGCCGGGTCCGCCTTCCGCGCCCTGGTGAAGCTCACGACCAGCGACCGCGTGCAACTCGGCGACACGGCCTCCACGCCCGACTTCCCTGTGGCCACCGGCACGCCGCCCTTCACCGTGGCCAGCGCCACCGAAGTAACCAATCTCAATACCGAGCGGTGGCACGGTAAGCGGGCTGTTGATTTCTCCGCGACGCTCGACTTCAGCTCCATCGCGGGGCAGTCCTGCGCCACGCTCAACATCACCGCCACAGGCGCGGCCGCGGACAATCCCGTGGCGGCGTCCTGGCCGGTGGCGCTGGAGGCGGGGCTGGCCGGGATCATGCACGTCACCGCCGCCGACACAGTCACCGTGCGCTTGTGCAACGTCACCGCGGGCGCCATCGATCCCGCCAGCCAGACGTTCGCCGGCCGCGTCATCAAGTAGGACAGGCTTTCAGCCTGTCCACACCGCCGCAGGCGCGGCCGCGGACAATCCCGTGGCGGCGTCCTGGCCGGTGGCGCTGGAGGCGGGGCTGGCCGGGATCATGCACGTCACCGCCGCCGACACGGTCACCGTGCGCTTGTGCAACGTCACCGCTGGCGCCATCTCCTTCTCGCTACGCCGGAGTCCCTCAGCATTGGGAGCCTTGATTCGCGGAGAGCTTCGGGAGTTTCCCATGAACTTCATCGAAGAACACTGGGGCGACTTGATCGGCCTCCTCCTGCTCTACACCGGCATTGCCCTGGCGGTGATGGCTGCGTTCGTTGCGCCGGGCAGCCAGCCGCTCACGCACCTCGGCGAATCCCTGGTGCTGGCGGGCATGGGCGTGCTCAAGCTGCGCGGAAAAAACGGCGCCAGCCACGAAGCCCGCTCGCAGACGGCCGCCGCAGGATCAACCCCGGCAGCCAGTCCACCGGCCGCGGCTGCCGGCCGGGTCTCGGCGAAGGAGCGGCGGTGAAGCGCGAGGAAGAAAAACTGCTTCAGGCTACGTTGCTGCGGCTCAAGTCGTTCGAGAGCGAGAGCATCGAGCGCCTGGCGCGCGTCGAAGAGAACCTGCGCCTGTTGCGCCAGGAGTTGGTCGGCAACGGCCGCGCTGGCCGCATCACCCTGCTCGAACAGCACGTGGACCACCTCCGTGCTGCTCACCACCGGCAGCGCGGCATCGTCGCCGGCATCAGCTTCATCATTTCGGTCGGCGCCGCGCTGTTGCTGCGCTGGCTCGAGATGTAACCGCCCGTAGGGGCGGGTCTTCTGCCCCGCTTGCTGTCTCGTTTGCCAATCTTGCCGGTGGGGGCGGATCTTCAGACCCGCCCGCTGTTTCGCTTGTCCATCTTGCTGGTAGGGGCGGGTTGACCCCGCCCCATTTCGCAACAAAGGAGAACTCCGATGGAATCCACCATTCTCACCTTGGCCCTGAGTATCGTCCGCGCCGTGGTGAAGAACCCGGCCAAGAAAGCCAAGCTCAAGTCCACCCTGCTCAAGATCCGCGACGCCATTGACGCCGCCTTCGCCGAGGAGTAACTGCCGCACCGGCTCGACGCAAAACCGCAGGAGCACCCATGAAGAGACTCTGCCTCTTTCCCTTGTATCTGTGCCTATTCTTGTACTTCTGTGGCTCCAGCGCGCGGGCGCAGTGCCCGCCACACACCGGCATCACTGATACGATCTACAACGCCGACGGCACGCTGGCCTCCGGCCGCGTGGTGATCGCCTGGCCGACGTTCTCTGTCGGCGCGTGTCAGGTGGTAGCCGGACAGGTCAGTGTCACGGTCACCAACGGCGCGTTCAGCGTCCAGCTCTACCCGAACGACGCGGCCGCCCCCGCTGGGACCAGCTACCGCGCTACCTATTACCTCAAGTCCGGCAAGGTGACCACCGAATACTGGGTGGTGCCCACCAGCGGCTCGCCCGTCGCGCTTGCCGCGGTGCGTTCGTCCACCGTGCCCGTGCCCACGGTCATGTTCAGCCAGGCGCAAGTCACCAACCTCGTCACCGGCCTGGGCAAAAAAGTTGAGCTTCCGGTTCCCTGCGCGGCGGGTAAGTTCCTGCAATCGAATGGCGCAACCACACAGCCGCAGGTGGACTGCGTGGACGGCGCCGGAGGCGGGGGCGGGTCCGGCACGGTCACCAGTGTTGGGCTCGCGCTGCCCGCGCAGTTCAGCGTGTCAGGCTCGCCGGTCACCTCGAGCGGCACGCTCACCGGCAACTGGGTCAGCGTGGCCGCGAATCTTGTTCTCGCCGGGCCCGCTTCCGGCGGAGCGGCCACGCCCGCCTTTCGCGCGCTGGCCGCTGCGGACATCCCTCCGCTCGACGCCGCGAAGATCACCACGGGCAGCTTTGCGGATTCCTTCCTGGCGCAAATCACGACGGCTGAAAAAGTTTCCGGTGCGGCACTCACAGCGCTGGCATCCGTCCCATCCAGCGCCGGCGCCATTCCTGCCGCGAACCTCCCGCCGCTCTCGGGGTTGAGCGGCTCGGTCACCGATGCGCAGGTGCCCGATTCCATCACCGTCACGCTGGCCGCTACGGCCTCGGCGCTCGCCGCGAATGGCGCGAATTGCGCCGGCAACAGCTTCGCGCTCGGCGTGGACGCTGCGGGTGCTGCGGAGTGCGCTCAGCCCGGGTTTGCGAACCTGAGCGGCTCGCTCGCCCTCGGGCAAACCCCCCTCACCACGCGCGGCGATTTACTGGTGGCCAATTCCACGCCCGCGCTGGCGCGGCTGGCCATCGGCGCAGGCGGCACTTACCTGCGCTCGAACGGCGCCGACCCGGCCTGGGCCGCGGTCGCCTTCGCCGACGTCACCGGCACAGTCACCGACGCGCAGCTCGCCAGCAATTACTCCGGCACGGGCTCCTGCACCAATCAATTCGTCCGCGCCGCCAACGACAACGCCGCGCCCACCTGCGCCACTGTCTCGCTGACCGCCGACGTTGCGGGCACCCTGCCCATCGCCAGCGGCGGCACGAACGCCACCTCCAGCCAGGGCGCCATCAACAATCTTTCGCAGCTCACCACGAACGGCGACTTGCTCTATCACAACGGCACAAACTCGACGCGCCTCGCCCGCGGTGCCAGTGGGGAATGCCTCACCGCCACCTCCGGCACGATCCAGTGGGGACCTTGCAGCTCCGGCGTGGCTTTCCGGGAATTCACCATCACCGGCTTCAACAACGGCGTCTGCACCTTCACCAACTTGAGCGGCTCTTACACCGAGTGCGGCAGCCAGGCCGCGCGCAACCACATTGACTTCTCCGCGTTCACCGACTTCCGCGTCACCTGGCTGTACAACGTGGCCGCCACCACCGGCGATTTCCAGATCCACTGCTCGGATACCAGCAACTTCAGCACGCAGACGCTGATGACCCAGGTGGACAACCCCGCCGTCAACACCTTCACCGTGGAGGCCTGGACCGCGATCCCTTCGGCGTGCAAAACGGCCGGGGGCGTGTATGTGCGCTTTGGGATGCTCAACGGCAACGGCACAGAAGACCCCCAGGCCCGCCGCGTCCAAATCCAGGTGCGGTAGCGCAGGCTTGCAGCCTGCGCGAAATTCCTTCGCTCGCTTGCGCCGTCGCCGAGCTTACCTCCGAGTGTTAGCGCGCCCACCTGGGCCACCATCCCACCAACGTCTCCCTCCGCTGGTCGGTGAAAATCCTCCAAGACCAGTAGCAGGGAGGGGATCAGGTCTGCATGTTGTCTCTTGGGCGCGTTTCATCTAGAATTACCGCTTTAACCTATTTCTATAGTCGCTTGTGTAAAGGTCTATGACGGAATCGTTCTCGGATCGGAGAGCATGACCCAGCTCTACGCCGAGGTGGCCCCGGGTCACGCTGAACCTGCCAAGGCCTTTTCGAATGCCAGGAAGCTCTTTCCTATCTCCGATTTGCCTATCGGAGCCCTCACCTATGGTGGCGGCAACATCGGCAAACGCTCGAGAGAGAGTTTCGTAAACGAATTCAGCGAATCGTTACTATCTGAAGATAGAAAGAAACTAAGTGTCGAAGAGGTCGCCAACAACCTGTTGGCTTTTGTCCGCGGCCATTACGAAAAGGCTCATGCGGATATTCCCGCAGGGAACCGCCCCGCAACGGGGCTTTTACGTCGCGGGCTATTCGCCAGGTAAGCATCTGGGGTCAGAGTCGGAGTTTGTCCTACCGACGGATTCCAAGGCGCGGAACGCTCATCCCGACGAGCAGTTTGGCGCAAGTTGGAGAGGGGTATCGGTTCCTTTCTCGAGGTTGCACTTTGGTGTAGACCCTCGGCTTCCTGAATTCCTGTTGAACAAGGGAGTCCCTGCGGACATGATTGCCAAGATCAGACTCAAAACCCTTCGCAGGACACGAGCGGGGTTATCGACTTTACGAACGCTCGATCAACGACCCAGCCTCTGATGCTAGTTGCAGTTCGTGAAGTGGATATCAACGACAGACCGACGGCTGACGACCAAGTTTTCACTCCTTCCCCAATTGCAGCAACTCCGTCACCCGAGGTGCTACCAACCTTCGCATCAACGCCGCCTTTTTGGATTAGAGAAGCTGTCGCAATTGTCAGAGATTGGGCAAAAAACGACTAGCCCATGTCGGAGTTTTCGACGCAGGAGAGATGGCTGTTTGTAGTGCGCGCCGTCATATTGGCCGTCATCCTGGGCGTGGGTCTCTTCGTTATCCTCATGGGCACCTTTCCCGATGCAACAGTTAAGTGGGCAATTGGGGCAGTTGGTTTGATGGTAGGTTATTGGCTCCGCTAGAACCGCACTCAACCTAAAGAATCTCTTCGGTCCAGTTCTCCAGGGTGTCCTTTACCTTGGCCAGGAACTGGTGCGACACGGCGCCGTCCACCACGCGGTGGTCGTAGCTGAGCGTGACGTACACCATCGAGCGGATGGCGATGGCGTCGTCCATCACCACCACGCGCTTCTGGATCGCGCCCAGGCCGAGGATGGCCACGTTGGGCTGGCTGATCACCGGCAGGCCCATCAGCCCGCCGAAGACGCCCGGGTTGGTGATGGTGAACGTGCCTTCCTGCACCTCGTCGGGTTTCAGTTTCTTCGAGCGGGCCCGCTCGGCCAGGTCGTTCACCGCGCGCGCCAGGCCCACGAAGTTCTTCTCCCCGGCCTGCTTGATCACCGGCACGATCAGGCCCCAGTCGAGCGCCACGGCCATGCCGATGTTGATGTCCTTGTGGTAGATGACGTTGGTGCCGTCCACCGACGCGTTCACCGACTTGAAGGCGCGCAACCCCTCGACGCACGCGCGGATGAAAAAAGGCATGAAGGTCAACTTGGTGTCGTGTTGCTTCTCGAACTTTTCCTTCATCTTGCCGCGCAGGGCCACGATGCCGGAGACGTCCACTTCGTCCATCGAATAGACGTGCGGCGAAACGCGCTTGGAGGCCACCATGTGCTCGGCGATGCGCTGGCGCATCACCGACATGGGCTCTACTTCGTAGCGCCCGAAGTACATCCGCTCGCGCGGCACGGCATTCTCGAGAGGCGCGTGCACCAGCCCGCCCGCAGCGGCTGGAGCCGCCGCAGCCGCGGGACGCGCCGCCGCAGGCGCCGCAGCGCGCGGCGCACTGCCGCCGGCCACCGCGGCGAGAATGTCCTGCTTGCTGATGCGCCCGCCCGCGCCCGTGCCCGCGAGTTGCGCCAGGTCAATCCCGTGCTCGCGCGCGATGCGCCGTACCAGCGGCGAGCTGCGAATCTTCTCGCCCGCTGTCCGCATCGGGAACGGCCCGTCCTTCTTCGGGGGCGGCGGGAGCGCAACCGCAGGGCCGGCCGCGGCGGCAGCAGCCGCAGCCTTGGGCGCCGGAGCAGCAGCCGGACCGGGCGCTGGCGCCGCGGCCGGCGCCGCTCCTGCCGCGGCGATTACCGCGACGATAGTTTGTACCGGCGCCGTCTTCCCCGCCTCGACTTTGATCTCTTTCAGCACGCCCGCCGCGGGCGACGGAATCTCCGCGTCCACTTTGTCCGTGGAAATCTCGAAGAGCGGTTCGTCCCGCTGCACCTGGTCACCGGGCTTCTTCAGCCACTTGGTAATGGTGCCCTCGAAAATGCTCTCGCCCATCTGCGGCATGATCACGTCGGTGGGCTTCCCGCCGCCCGCCGCAGGAACCGCAGGCGGGGGCATGGCTGGCGCAGGAGCCGGCCCTGGGGCTGACGGGGTCGTGGCTCTCGCGGGGGCTGCGGGGGCCGGAGCAGCAGCCGGGGCGGACTTCGCGGGGGCCCCTGGCGCCGCTGCACCAGCCGCGTCAATCACTGCGACGACGGTTTGCACCGGCACCGTCTTCCCCGCCTCGACCTTGATCTCCTTCAGCACGCCCGCGGTGGGCGACGGGATCTCCGCGTCCACTTTGTCCGTGGAAATCTCGAAGAGCGGCTCGTCGCGCTCCACACGGTCGCCGGGCTTCTTCAGCCACTTGGTGATCGTCCCTTCGAAGATGCTCTCACCCATCTGCGGCATGATGACGTCTGACATTGCATACCTCGTAGGGGCGGCTTTACGCGCCCACTCTTGCTCCTCGGGTGAAACCGGACGGGTCGAACCCGCCCCTACCTCAGTACTTCGCCAGCTCCCGCGCGGCATGCGCGATTTTCGCCTTGTTCGGGAGGAAGAACTCCTCCATCGTCGGCGCGAAGGGTACCGGCGTATCGAGCGACGTGACGCGCAACACCGGCCCGTCCAAATCCTCAAAGGCCTCTTCGCACACGATGGCGGCGATTTCCCCGGCGATGCCGCCGGTGCGCGTGTCTTCGTGCACCACCAGCAGCTTGTTAGTCTTACGCACCGACGCGAGCATCGTTTCCTTATCGAGCGGCAGCAGCGTGCGCAGGTCAATCACTTCCGCCTCGACGCCCTCGGTGGCCAGTTCCGCTGCGGCTTCGAGCGACGGGTACATCATCGCCGCGTAACTGATGATGGTCAGGTCGCGCCCTTCGCGGCGGACCACAGCCTGGCCCAGCGGCACAGTGTACTCCTCGCGGGGCAGCTCTTCCTTAATGCGGCGGTAGAGATACTTGTGCTCGATGAAGAGCACGGGGTTGTTGTCGCGCACGGCGGACTTCAGCAGGCCCTTGGCGTCATACGGCGTCGAGGGATACACCACCTTCATCCCCGGCGTGTGCACGAAGTACATCTCCGGGTTCTGCGAATGAAACGGCCCGGAGTGCTGACCGCCGCCCGAGGGCCCGCGGATGACCATGGCCGCCGGCGGCCCGCCGCGGTAGTGCGACTTGGCCACAAAGTTCGTGATCTGGTTGAAGCAGCAGGCGATGAAGTCGATGAACTGCAACTCCGCGATGGGACGCAAGCCCATGACGCCCATGCCGAAGGCCGCGCCGATCAGCCCCGTCTCGGCAATGGGCGTGTCAATCACGCGCTCCCAGCCGAAGCGTTCGAGCAATCCCGCCGAGCACTTGAAGGCGCCGCCGTACACGCCCACGTCTTCGCCGATCAAAACCACGGCCGGGTCGCGCTCCATCTCTTCGAACATGGCCTGGCGAATGGCTTCGAGGAAGGTCACGGGGCCGGTGGCGGTTTCGGCTGTCGCGGGATTGGCCATTCAGCGCTTCCCCTTTCCGCCCTTGATCGCTGCGCGCGCAGGCTTCGACTCGCCCGACTTGGCGCCAGACCGGTTGCCGTCCCTGCTTCCACCACGCCCTCCATTGTCGCCGGCGGCGGGCAGCGGCGCCGCGCCGTGCACCTGCGTGGCCGAAGCGGCGGCGCCATCGCCAAAGCCCGGCACGGTCCAGTGCGGCTTGACGCTGGAGCCAGGCGGGGTCACTTCCCGCAGCGGCCTCTTCCACTCCGGCCGGATGTCGTGGCACTCCGGCCCGGGGCAGTACACGCCTTCTTCCGCCATCTCCGCCGGCGGCAGCGGCGACTCTTCCGCGAACTTCTGGTCCTCGGTCACTGCGGTTTCCACGCGCTGGTCAATCTGCTTCTTGTCGGCATCGGTCCACAATTTGTTCTCGGTCAGATGACGCTCGAAGCGCGCAATCGGGTCGCGCGCCTGCCAGTACTCGAACATTTCCTTGGGGACATACTCCGCCGGGTCGTGCTGCGCGTGGCCTTTCATGCGCATGGTCTTGGCTTCGATGATGATCGGCCCCTCGCCCGCGCGGCAGCGTTCCACAGCGTCCTTGGTCGTGGCATAGACGGCCCCGACGTCGTTGCCGTCCACGATGTAGCTGGGGATGCCGTAGGCTTTCGCGCGGTCGGCCAGATCTTCGAGCGGCACTTGCCGCCGCACCGGTGTCGAGTAAGCCCATTGGTTGTTTTCGATCACCACCACCATCGGCGCGCGTTGCGATGCCGCCAGCCCCACGCCCTCGTGGAACGCGCCGGTAGAGCTGCCGCCGTCGCCGATCCACGTCAGCGTGACGATCTTCTGCCCCAGGTAGCGCCCGGCCAGGGCCACGCCGGCCATCACCGGGATCAAGTCGCCCAGCATGGAGATGGGCCCCACCACGCGCCGCTGGTAGTCGCCGAAGTGGCTGGTGCTGTCTTTGCCCTTGGTGGGCGCGGTGAGGCGGGCCATGTGCTGGGTGAAGATGTCCCGGGGCGCGAAGCCCTTCACCAGCAGCGCACCGATATTGCGGATCATCGGCGCCAGCCAGTCATCTTTCTCCAGCGCATAGGCCGTGCCGACGGAGATGCCTTCCTGCCCCAGGCTCTGGTAGATGCCGCTCAGAATCTTGTTCTGGCGGAACATCAGCGCCATGCGGTCCTCGACCGCGCGGTTCAGCCGCAGGTAGTAGTACACCTCCAGCAGTTGCTCCCGCTTCAGCGGCCATTTTTGCTGCAAGTCCATTCCGTCCCCTGTAGCGCCCAGTTCCGGCCGGGTTCCGCGCGGCCGGCAAGTTCCGTTCACCGCCGGATGCTGCGCGTCAGAGCGCGGCGCGAGCGGGCGGGTCCGCCGTTTACACCAACGCTCCCTGCGCCCCGAGCACTTCTTCCAGTTCCCCGCGCGAAGCCCGGCGCACCGCGAATCCAAAAACATCGCCGAAAGCGCCCACGATGCTCTCCCTCGCTGCGGCCACACTTACCGCCCTTTCGAGGACTCGTTCCAGCGACGTGGCTTTCTTTCCCGCCAACCCGCAAGGCACTATCAAATCGAAGTAGCGCAGGTCCGCCGCCACATTGAATGCGAATCCGTGCGACGTCACCCACCGGCTCAGGTGAACCCCGATGGCGCCCAGCTTTTCTTCGCCGCGCGGCGTGTCCACCCAGATACCGGTCATCCCATCGCGCCGGCCCGCGCTTACGCCATGCGCCGCGCTCGCCCGGATCATCACCTCTTCGAGTTGCCGCACGTACCAGCCCACGTCCCGGCGGATGGCGCCCAAGTTCAGCACCGGGTAGCCCACTATCTGTCCCGGCCCGTGATAAGTGATGTCCCCGCCACGGTCGCTTTCGTGGAACTCAACCCCCATCTGCCGCAGCACGCGCTCTCCCGCCAGCAGGTTCTCGCGCCGCCCGTTGCGCCCCAGCGTGATCACGTGCGGGTGCTCGCACACGAGCAGCGCATCCGGCGCCGCCTCCGCCTTGCGCGCCGCCACCAGTTGCCGCTGCAGCTCAAACGCCGCCGCATACGGCGCCAGTCCGAGATCAACTACAAGGCACTCTTTCATGGTCTTCACTGTTCACTGGCCACTGGCCACTCCCTTCACTACCCAACTCCCAACTCCTCACTCCCCACTACGCATTAATCGACATCCCCTTCACCGCATTGAACGCGTCGCCCATCGCTTCCCACACCGTCGGGTGCGCATGCACCATGGCCATCATGTCGTCCACGGTGGCTTCCAGTTGCAGCGCCGTCACCGCTTCCGCGATGACCTCCGTGGCCTGCGGGCCGATGATGTGCACGCCCAGCACTTCGCCGTACTTCTCCTCGGCCACCACCTTGATGAAGCCCTCGTGCGAACCGAGGATGGTGGCCTTGCTGTTGCCGAGGAACGGGAACTTGCCCACTTTCACGGCGTAGCCCGCATCGCGAGCCTGCTTCTCCGTCAAACCCACCGAGCCGATCTGCGGCTCGCAGTAGGTGGCCCCGGGGATGCGCTCCCGCCGCACCGGCTGCGCCTCCTTCCCCGCCATTCTCGTGACCGCCACGATGCCTTCCATCGAAGCCGCGTGCGCCAGTTGCGGCATGCCCGCGACGATGTCCCCGATGGCGTAAAGCCCCGGTTCATCGGTGAGCATGAACGGGTTGGTGTGCACGAACCCGCGCTCCACCCGGGCCCTGGTTTTCTCCAGGCCCACGTTTTCCGTGTTGGGCTTCCGGCCGATGGCGATCAGGATCACGTCGGCGCTGAGCGTTTGCGCCTTGCCGTCCTTATCCTTGAACGCCACGCTGACGCCCTTGGCCGTCTTCTCGATCTTCTCCACCTTGGCTTCCGTGTGGATCTGGATGCCTTTCTTGCGGAAGGTCTTGTCCAGGGCCGCGGAGACCTCTTCGTCCTCCACGGGAACCACGCGAGGGAGCATTTCGAGGACCGTCACCTGCGTGCCGAAGGTGTTGTAGATGGACGCAAACTCCACGCCCACGGCGCCGGCCCCCACCACGATCAACGACTTGGGAATCTCCGGCAACGACAGGATTTCGCGGTTCGACACGATGGTCTTCGCATCGAACGCCAGGCCCGGGAACGCCCGCGCTTCCGAGCCGGTAGCCAGCAGGATGTTCGCCGTTTCCACTTCCGTGGCTTTGCCGTCCTTCTCGATGGAGACGCGGCCGGGCCCGGTCATGCGGCCCCAGCCCTGCGCCGTTTCCACCTTCACGCGCTTGAAAAGCCCCTCAATGCCCTTGGCGTGCTTCTTCAGGACTTTGTCCTTGCGCGCCAGCACCGCCGGCCAGTCCACTTTGACGTCTTTCACTTCGAAGCCGTACTCCTTGGCGTTTTTCAGGTGTTCATAGATATCGGCGTGGTGCAGCAGGACTTTCGTGGGGATGCAACCGACGTGCAGGCAGGTGCCGCCGAGGAAGCCGTCCTTCTCCACCACCAGGGTTCTCAGGCCCAGTTGCCCGGCGCGGATGGCGGCCACGTAACCTCCCGGGCCGCTCCCGATAATCACCACGTCGTATTTTGCCAAGTGGAGCTCCCTCAGCGCAGCGGTAGTCAGAAAAGAAACAGCACAATGCGCCCGTCCGCCCTCGCCCAGACGGACGATTCTACCAGCCGCCGCGCGCGCGCCGCAACGCGCTGCCGGAGCGGGCAGGGCGCGCCCGGGGGGGAGGGTTACGAGGTGCGGTGGATTTTGACGCGGTGCAGGGTGAAGACGCGGCCCAGCAGGGAGTCGAGCTCGATCTGGGCGTAGTGGCCGGAGGAGGTCTCGCGCCAGCGGTACACCCCGGGCTCGGATTCAATGGTTTCGCGGCCCGAAAGAGGCGCCAGAAACTCGCGGGCGTCGGCGAGCGTCGCGGCCTCGCGGGTCTGCGGGCGGGCCAGGGCCTCTACCACGTAGCTGCGCAGCAGTTTGGGCCAGTAGCGGTCGAAGAGCGCGCCGGAGGCGAAGATGTCGCTCCAGGCCACTTCGCCGTTGTAGGCCACCACTACGCCGACCACGCGTTCACCCTTTAGCCCCGCTGTGGCGCGCTGGAAGCGCCGCGCAAGTTCTTCGGCGAAGTGCTCGATGGAGTGGCGCACGCGCGACGAGCCATAAATCTTGCCGTAGGATTCGCTCTGCGCTTCCGCGGCGACCACCGAATCCAGTTCGCGGCGAGGAAGCCTGGCGGCCGTGGTGGGCGCGCCGGCGGGCCCCCCGGCGAGTCCAACGCTGCCCGCCACCGCCTCCGTGGACGCCACCGCCGCAGTGCTGCCGTTGCGCACGGCGGCCCACACCTGGTCCTGCGCCTTGTCCACGGCGGCCTTCTCCCGGACGCTGGGGTGGGCCATGAACTTCGATTCGGAGAATTGCGCGGTAGCGCCGGACCAGCGGCCGCGCTCGACGCAGAAGACGTCCAGCGGCAGCGGCTCCGCGCCCGGCGCGACGATGCGGTCCTTGCTGATGACGCGGTCTTGCTTGCCGCCGCTGACCACCTCGCCGGCCAGCAGCACCACCGCGCGCTTGCCGCGGTTGACCAGCACGAGTTGGTTGACCTGCGCCCCGCTGCGGATGGGGATACGGCGGCCATCACGCGAGCGCAGGATTTCGCTGCCGCCTTCGGCCACAATGACGTCGCCCGCGACCAGGGCCTCATCCAACGTGGCAAAGCCGCTGGTGTCCGCGGTGATGGCGGTAACAACCGGGAAGACCAGCAGGTTCTCGTAGCGCACCGCTTCCAGCACTCGCCAGTCCACCGCTAACGGCCGGCCACCGTGGCTCGGGGCCGGGCTTGTCTTCACCGGGTGGAGCACCCGGCCGGGGTTCTGCCCCGCCGCGGCGTGGACCGCAGGGGCCAGCTTTAGTTGGCCCGGTTCCCCCGTGGTCACCACGAACGCCAGCCCGAGCCCCGCTGCCAGCGTCGCCATCGCTACAAATGCCGTGAATCCAATGCTGAGAAGATTCCTGCGTCGCATGTGCCCTCCCGTAGGACAGGCTTTCAGCCTGTCCTCTTCCATTCGCGGCGCGCCGGCGCACAAGCTATTCAGCCGTGCAGCGCCCTATCGTCTGAGAACGAGCGCCGCCCGTTTTCTTGCGTCCTTTTTTGCTACTATCCTTGCCGCCATCGTGGAGGAAGGAATGCGCAAGTCAGGGACGAGGCTCGCTCTGCTGAGCGGGTTGCTGGTGATCCTGGGGGCCACCGTCACCGCGCAGGAGAAACTCCACGTCAACCAGCAACGTGTTTGGAGCACGCTGGAAAAACTGAGCGAGTTCGGCCGGCCCGCGGGCACGGGATTCCGGAATGGGGTGACGCGGGTAGGCTTCAGCCCGGAGGATCAAGCGGCGCGCGAGTACGTCATGGGCCTGATGCGCGAAGCCGGCCTGACGGTGCGCGTGGACCCGGCGGGCAACATCTTTGCCCGCCGCGAGGGTAGGGATCCCCAGTTGCCGGTGCTGCTCTTTGGCTCGCACATTGATTCGGTGCCGCGCGGGGGCAATTTCGACGGCGACGTTGGCTCGATGGGCGCCATCGAAGTGATGCGCGCGCTGAACGACCACGGGGTGAAGACGCGCCATCCCCTCGAAGCGGTCATCTGGACGAACGAAGAGGGGCACCACTTCGGGCGCGGCCTGCTGGGGTCGAGCGCGGCCGCCGGCTTGCTGGAAAAAGAAGTGCTCGACCGGCGCGACGCCGACGGGCTCACCCTGGCCGACTGGCTCCGCCGCTACGGTCAGGACCCCGCGCGCATGGGCGAAGCGCGCATCCCCCTGGACCGCGTGGCCGCCTACGTCGAGCTGCACATCGAGCAGGGCGGCGTGCTCGACGACCGCAAGATTCAGGTCGGCGTGGTCGAAGGCATCGTGGGCATCCATTGGTGGACGTGCACCGCCAGCGGCTTCGCCAATCACGCCGGCACCACACCCATGGACCGCCGTCAGGATGCTTACGCCGCGGCCGCGCGCGCGGCCCTGGCTGTGCGCGAAGAAGTGCGCGCTGAGCCCGGCCGCCAGGTGGGCACGGTGGGCTACGTGCGGCTCGAACCCGGCGCGCGCAACATCATCCCGGGGCGCGTGGAGTTCCCCGTCGAGCTGCGCGACCTGGACGCGGCCAAGGTGCTGCGCCTCTGGGCGCGCATTGAGAAGCGCTTCGCGCAAATCGCCGCCGAAGAAAAGGTGACCATTACCTGCGTCCCGCTGCAGGCCGACAAGCCCGCGCTCACCGACCCGCGCATCCGCGACACCATCCGCGAGGCCGCGCGCGCCGCCGGCTTCACCACGCTCGACCTGCCTAGCGGCGCGGGTCACGATGCCCAACAGGTGGCGCACTTCGCGCCTATCGGCATGATCTTTGTGCCCAGCCGCGGCGGCATCAGCCATTCGCCGCAGGAGTACACCCCGCCGGAAGACGTGGCCCGCGGCGCGGAAGTGCTCTACCGGACGATTCTCCTGCTCGATGCAAGATGGAATTGAGGTGTGGCGGCGGAGATGGGACCCGCCGCCGGAATCCCGCGTGAGCGATTCTACGCCTGCGGTTCCCCGAGGGACTTGATGTGGCGCTTGCGCTGGGCCTCCTGGGCCTTGGTGCGCTCGGCTTCGACGCGTTCCAGTTCGATCATCTCGTCCTCGCCCAGCGAATAGTCTTCGCGCCCGGCGAACATCTCCGCGGCGCGCTGGCCGGAGTTCGAGCGACCCAGGACGTGCCCTGCGGTGCGGGCGGCCCGTCGCGAGCGAGCCACGTTGTCCCGCACCCGGCGCAACGGCTGCGCGATGGCCTGCCCTTCAATCATCAGGTCGCTCACTTTCTCCAGCACGTCCTGGAGATTGAGCGGCTTCATGGCATAGGGCAGGCGCGCGGCCGCCAGCTTGGCCGGGGCTTCCAAGGCCAGCGACTCCGGCACCAGGAACATCACGCGCACGCGCCGCTTCTTCTCCGCGGTGGGAGGAGCGGCGGGGGCCTGCGCCAGCTCCTTGAGCGTCTGGAAGAGCGGGCCATCGAACCCGGTCAAGCTGACGTCGGCCAGCACGCCCGCCCAACCGCCGTTGGCCAGGGCTGCCAATGCCTCGTCAGCACGCATCGCCGCGCGGATGTCCCAGCCTTCGGCGTCGAGCACTTCCCCGAGCGCGCGCTGCACGTTCTCGTCCGCGTCCACCAGCAGGATATTGACGTCTTGCGGGGCCAGCGGGCGCGCGCTGCGTCCCGCCCGGGGCGCTGCTTGTCTCAAGGCTGCTGCTGACTGGCTCATGACTTCCTCCCCAATGAACTGCATTGTGCCCCCGGTGGAGGTCGGGGCGATATGGCACGACGGGCCGGGTTTGGTACAGGCGAATACAGGGCGAAGAACCGTCGCCGCTCCCTCTCCGCCGGATTCGCGGCGGGGCCTCCACCTGGCGCTTATAATGGCCCAACCATGACCGAGGAGAGCGCCAAACTCGCGCCGGAGAGCCCCCTGGTGCGTACCGCTCCGCAGTTCACCGCCGAAGAAGCCGAGTGGGTGGCGCGCACTGCTCATGGGATGCACGGGCGAGCTACTGCGCTCCCCAGCGAGCGCGACCAGAACTTCCTGATCGAAACCCCTGAAGGCCGCCGCGCGGTGCTGAAATTCGCCAACGAGCAGCAGCGCCAGGCCGTTCTCGACCTGGAGAACAAAGTCATGGCGCACCTGGCCGTGGCCCAACAGGACGTGACGCTTCCCGCGGTGCTGGCCGAACGCGACGGGCGCGTGATCGGCACGGCCTACAGCAGCGCGGGCGGGCAGAGCTTCGTTCGCATGGTCACGTATGTGCCCGGCAGGCGGCTGGCCGATGCGCGCCCTCATTCCCCGGAACTATTGCGCAGCCTGGGCCGCGCCGTGGCGCGCCTCGATGCCGCGCTGAAGGGCTTTTCCCATCCCGAGATGCGTCGCGAGTTTCACTGGGATTTGCAGCGCGCCGGCGCCGCGCGGAAGTACCTCGCGGACCTGGACACCGCGGAGCAGCGGTCGCTGGTGGAGAAGGCGCTGGACCGGTTCGAGACCAGGACGCCGCCGGCGCTCGGGCAACTTCCCGCACAGGTCATCCACAACGACGCCAACGACAGCAACGTGCTGGTGACCGCGCCGCCCGGCGCGCGGTGCGAGTTCCGCGTCACCGGCATCGTGGACTTCGGCGACGTGGTGCACGCCCCTCGCGTGTGCGACCTGGCCGTGGCCTGCGCCTACGCCCTGCTGGGCAAGCCCAACTGGCTCGCGGCCGCCGCCGAAGTGGCGGCCGGGTATCACGCCGTGGCGCCGCTCGAAGAACGCGAGTTGGCGCTGCTGTTCGACTTGATCCGCGCGCGGCTGTGCCTCAGCGTGTGCCTCTGCGCGCATCAATCGAAGCACGCTCCCGGAAACGACTACCTGCTGGTGAGCCGCAGCGACGCCTGGGCCGCGCTCGAAGCCATGGCGCAGGTGGCGCCGGAGTGGCCGCTCTACCGCTTCCGCGCGGCCTGCGGGATGGAAGCCTGCCCGCACGCGGCGCACGTGAGGCGCTGGCTGGAAGAGAACCGCGGGCGATTCGCGCCCGTGGTCGAGCCGGACCCGCAGGCAGCGCGCGCGCGCATTTTCGACCTGAGCGCCGCCAGCCCCGAACTCGACAGCCGCCTGGACCCCGCCGATGAGCCCGCTTTCTCCGCGTTCATCTTCGGAGAGATGAAGAAGGCCGGCGCGGAAATAGGTGTGGGCCGCTACGACGAAGCGCGGATGTGTTACCGCGGGGACCAGTTCGCCCGCGAAGGCAACGACGGCCCCGAGTGGCGCACCGTGCACATCGGCATGGACCTCTTTCAGCCGGCCGGCGCTCCGGTGTTCGCCCCGCTCGAAGGCACGGTGCACAGCTTCGCGGACAACGCGCTCCCGCTGGACTACGGCCCGACAATCATCCTGCGGCACGACGCCGGAGGCACGCCCTTTTTCACGTTGTACGGCCACCTGAGCCGCGAGTCGCTGGCCGGCCTGACGCCGGGCATGGCGGTGGCGCGCGGGCAAAAAATCGCCGAGATGGGCGCCGCCGGCGTGAACGGCGGCTGGCCCCCGCATCTCCATTTCCAGGTCATCTGCCACCTGCTGGGGAAGCACGGCGACTTCCCCGGTGTGGCCCCGCCCGCCGAGCGCGAGGCGTGGCTCAGCCTGTGCCCCGACCCAAATCTAATCCTGCGCATGCCGCCGGAACAGTTCCCTGCGCCGCCACGCAACACGGAGGCCATCCGGGAATCGCGGCGCGCGCGCGTGGGCCCGTCGTTGAGCGTCTCGTACCAGCGGCCGCTGCACATCGTGCGCGGCTACAAGCAACATCTGTGGGACGCCGACGGGCGCATCTACCTGGACGCCATCAACAACGTGCCGCACGTGGGCCATTGCCACCCGCGCGTGGTGGATGCGGTGGCGCGCCAGGCCGCGCTGCTGGCCACCAACACGCGCTACCTCTATTCGGTGATGGCGGAGTACACGGAGCGCCTCGCGGCCCTGCTGCCGGAGCCGCTGCGCGTGTGCTACCTGGTCAACAGCGGCAGCGAAGCCAATGAGCTGGCCCTGCGCCTCGCCCGCGCCGCCACCGGCCGGCGCGGCGTGGTGGCCGTCCAGGGCGCCTATCACGGCAACACCACGGCGCTCATCGAGGTGAGCGAGTACAAGTTTGCCGGGCCGGGCGGCGCCGGACGCGCGCCGCACGTGCAGGTGGCCCCCATGCCCGACCCCTACCGCGGCGCGTACAGGTCCGGCGACCCCGATGCCGGGCGCAAGTACGCGCAGCACGTCGGCGAAGCGTTCGAGCGCGCCGCGGCGGAGGGCGTTCCCGCCGGCGCGTTCATTTTTGAGTCTCTCCCGGGGACGGGCGGGATGATTGTGCCTGCGGCGGGGTATCTCGCCGAAGCCTACCGCCTGGCTCGCGCGGTCGGCGCCGTGTGCATCGCCGACGAAGTGCAGGTGGGCTTCGGGCGCGTGGGCACGCATGCGTGGGGCTTCGAAGCCGTGGGCGGGCCGGGCGTCGCGCCGGACGTTGTCACCCTGGGCAAGCCCATCGGCAACGGCTTCCCGCTGGGCGCCGTGGTCACCACGCGGGCCATCGCCGACGCCTTCGCCAACGGCATGGAGTACTTCAACACCTTCGGCGGCAACCCGGTGGCCTGCGCCGCGGGCCTCGCCGTGCTCGACGTGATGCGCGAGGAAGAATTGATGGAAAACGCGCACGTGGTGGGCGAGCAGTTGCTCGCCGGCCTGCGCGAATTGCAGGGCAAGAATCCGCTGATTGGCGATGTGCGCGGCATGGGGCTCTTCATCGGCGCGGAATTGGTGCGCGACCGCCAGACCCTCGAGCCTGCCGCCGCGGAAGCCTCCTGCATCGCCGAGCGCATGAAGGACCGCGGCGTCCTCATCTCCACCGACGGCCCGCTCCGCAATGTGCTGAAGATTCGCCCGCCCATGTGCGTCGCCTCAGGGGACGCGAGACGCATTCTGGACACCCTGGTCATTCCTTTGCTTGAACTCTCACGCTGAAGCGCGCTCCTGCCCGGTGAGAATGCGGCAGTGGCTCCAAGAGGCCGTTGATTGAGCGGGGGACACAGGCTGAAAGCCTGGGCTACACTTGACAAAGCGAAGAAAAAGCGAAATAGTGGAGGCCTCTACCGGCGAGGCGCTCCATGTCCACCACTCCATCCCTCTTCCCTCCCGAACCGCCACAACCCGGCGCGGTACTGCTCCCCGGGCCGGACGCTACTCCCAACCGCACGGCTTCTCAGCCCCCGCATGGCCCGGAGGCGACCGAAGTGGACCGAAGGGTTCGTCCCGACGGCCCCCCGGTTACCGCCAGGGTTCAGCGCACGAAGCCGGCCCCCACCCCCACAACGGAGGAGGCTCCGGAGGCCTTCGAGCCCCGGGGCGCTGCGGACGGGAAACTGGTGGGCATCGCGCGCCTCGCCGCTGTTTCTCCACTGGCCCGGGAGAAACGTGACACCGAGTACTACCTGCTGCCGGTGCGCAGCATCCTGAACCGCTGCGATTCGCCGCGCATGCCCTTCGAGTGGACCATCAACCCCTACCGCGGCTGCGAGTTCGGCTGCCGCTACTGCTACGCGCGCTACACCCACGAGTTCATGGAACTGGAACCCAGTGAGTTTTCCACCAAGATTTTCGCCAAGGAAAACGCGGGCCGCTTGATGGCGCGCGACCTGAAGGCGCATCTGGCAGCCCTCACCGCGGGCGGCGGGCAGGCCGAACACATCGCCTTGGGCACGGCAACCGACCCCTACCAGCCGGCGGAGCGCGACTTCGGGGTGACGCGCGCCATCCTCGAGCAACTGGGGAAGCGCGAAGGGCTGAGCCTCTCGATTACCACCAAGTCCGACCAGGTGGTGCGCGACCTCGATTTGCTGCGGCGCATCCACGAACGCTCCACGCTGACCATCAACCTCAGCATCATCACCACGCGGCCGCGGCTGGCGCGCCTGCTCGAGCCGCGCGCGCCCCGTCCCGATTTGCGTTTCGCCGCGATACGCAAGCTGCGCGAGGCTGGGCTGCACGCCGGCGTCTTCGCCATGCCGGTGCTGCCGGGCCTGACCGACCGAGAGGCCGACCTGGACGCGCTGGCTCGCGCCGCGCGCGACGCTCGCGCCGAATGGCTGGTGGGCGGCGTGCTGTGGCTGATGCCGTCGTCGCGCGCCCAGTTCCTGCCGTTCATCGAAGCCAGGTTCCCCAAACTGGCCCGCGGCTACCGCAAGTGGTACTCGCGCAACGCCTACGCCCCGCAGCACTACCGCGAAGAGATTGCCCTGCGCGTCAGCGCCATCCGCGCGCGCTACGGCCTGGGCGCGCGCCCGTCGTGCAGCTCGACGGCGCGACCCGGTCCCGCCCCCGCGCCGCCGCAACCCACGCCCGCCGCGCAACTCTCGCTGGCCCTGCCCGCGGCTTGAATCCCCCGCCGCAGCGGATCAAGCGGTCCTATTGAATCAGCAGCGTGCCGGGGAACTGCGCGAACCAGCCGAACCAGAAGGCGCGCTGGGCGGGGACGCGCGGCAACCGCAGCGCGGGGTCGTGCGCCGCGACGAGCGCTTCTTCGGTGACCCGCCAGGCGCGCCCCTGCCAGTCTTCCACTTCGCCAGAAGGGAGGAGGCGCCGGAAACGGTCGCGCGGGACGGACGCGGCGCCGGCCGCTGCGGGTGTGCGCGTGGGCGCTTCGTACACGCGGTTGGCGCCGCTGGCGCTGGTGATGATCCACAGCTCGCGGCCGGCCGCGTCCACGCGCAGCGGCGGATTCTTGCGCAGCAGCGCAACGGAGACGGCCACCGGCTGCGTTTGGCCGGCGGGACCTTCGAGCAGCAGCGTCAGCACTTCGGCCTTGTTCTTGAGGCGTGGGTCTTCGTGGGAGACAGCGAACATCAGTTTGTCGTCGGCGAAGTAAGTACGGTAGGCGGCGCCCTCGCTGTAGTCGCGGCGGTGGCCGGTGTCGAGCGAAAGGACGGTGGTGGCGGGATGCGCGCGGCGCCATTCGCCCCAGGTGGTGGTCACCACGGGATGAGCTTTCAGGCGCAGCGGCGAGCCGGCCAGCTTGCCGACCACTGGCCGGCCTTCGAGCGTGGACCACAGGCTCATGGTCTCCTCGTCGAACATGAGTTTGTTCGAGCGATAGAGCAGGCCGCTGGTGCCGAAGGTGCGCTTGGCGCCGCCAGCTTCGCTTTCGTAGGGAATCACCGTGCCGCACAGCGTGCAATAGACGATGGTGAGATCCACGCCGCCGAGGCGGTCGAGCGCCATTTCGTGCCACGCCAGGATGCGCTTGGGATAGGCGCGGGCCTCGCCGTTCAGGTACAGCCCAAAGACCACGTGGTCGTCCTTCAGGTATTTCGCGCCTGTGGCGGCGATGACCTTGGGCTGGCGCAGCGGCGGGATGCCGTTCACCTTTACGCCGCCCCAGTCAATTTCGTCCAAACGGATTAGCGAACGCCCGCCCGGCGGAAAAAACTCGCGCATCCGCGGGTCAATCCGCACGTAGAGCTGCGCCTTGAAACGCGCATAGTCCGGGTGCGGCTCATACGGCAGCGTCCACGTCCACTTCCGCCAACGCGGGAAGTCTTGGCCCAAGCGCTGCCCGGTCTGCTCCTCCAGGAAACCCAACAAGCGCGCCCGCCCCGCCGCACGCTTATCTTCTGTGACTCTTGTGGTCAGCGAAGGTCCGCCTTGAGGCCCTGGTGATACAAAGATTCCCGAATCTTCCACCGGTGAGGGAGGCATGAGCCGGAGCAAATCGAGGATCAAAGGGGCGTATGCGTCTTTCCACCGCGCGGCGATTTGGTCGAGCGCTTTCTTCGCGCTGGTGTCGTCCCGAGCCGTGGCGTCAAAGAACAGCGCAACGTCCGGCGCCGGCGATTGTGCCGCGGCCGTCCCCGGGCCGCGGCCCACTAGTCCCAAAACGGCAGCAGCAACGACGAGGAGGCCAGTCCGCCGCGCCGCCCTTGGAATTGGCACTCGCACACCCCACGCCCCGGCTCCATCTTCGCACTCTTCCGGTTATCAGTGTTCATCCGTGTTCATCTGTGCTTTCATAAGGCCTCTTCGGAGGGGCGATGAAGCTGACGGTGGCGGTAGCGCAGGCGACGCCCGCGGTGCTGGACCTGGCGGGGTGCGTCGCCAAGGCGTGCCTGTGGATTGCGGAAGCGGGAAAGAAGGGCGCCCAGGTCGTCGCGTTCCCGGAGACGTGGATGCCCGTCTATCCCCTGTGGTGCGACGCGGGCACGCTGGGCAAATGGGGTCACGAGCCGGCGAAGAAGCTGCACGCCCGGCTTGCGCGCAACAGCCTTACGATTCCTTCGCGCGAAACCGACCAGCTCTGCCGCGCCGCGCGTGAAGCGAAGTGCGCCGTGGTGATGGGCGCCAATGAGCTGGACCGCACCGGCTCGATCTACAACGCGCTGCTATTCATCTCCAGCACGGGCGAAATCCTCGGCCGCCACCGCAAGCTGGTGCCGACCTTCGGCGAGCGGCTGGTGTGGGGCTACGGCGACGCGGCCGGCCTGCTGAGCCACGACGTGGCGGGGGCGCGCCTCGGCGGGCTCATCTGCTGGGAGCACTGGATGCCTCTGCCGCGCCAGGTGCTGCACGCCGACGGCGAGCAGGTGCACGTGGCCGCGTGGCCGCACGCCGGCGAAGTGCATCAGCTTGCGTCGCGGCACTACGCCTTCGAGGGGCGCGCGTTTGTGCTGGTGGCCGCGACGTACCTGCCCAAATCCGCCTTGCCCGCCGATTTCGAGCTAGCTTCAGATTTTGCCGCCGCGCCGGACGTTCTGCTCGACGGCGGCTCAGCGGTGATTGGCCCCGACTCGAACTACGTCGTCCAGCCGGTGCGCGGCAGGGAAGAATTGCTCACCGCCGAGCTGGCGCTCGACCGCATCGCCGAAGAGAAGCAAACCCTCGACGTGGCGGGCCATTACTCGCGGCCGGATTTGTTCGAGCTGCGGGTGAACCGCGCGCCGCTCACGCAAGTCCGCTAGAGACCGGCATCCCTCGGGCGCCGGACTGCGCTATAGTTCTGCCCTCCCGGGAGGGACTTATGCGCATCCGCCGTTTGGTTATCGCTGTGCTCCTCGGCGCCGCTGCTGCTGCGGCGCAGGAGCGCGCGCCGGGCAATGACGCCATCCGCAAAGAGAACATGCGCGCCGATTTGTTTTTCCTGGCGGGCAACGAAATGCGCGGGCGGCTGGTGGATACCGCCGAGAACCGCCTGGCCGCGGAGTGGATCAAGTCGCGCTTCGAGCGCATGGGCCTGAAGCCCGCCGGCCCCGGCAATTCCTACTTCCAGCCGTACAACCTGATGACCGCGACGCTGGGCGACGAGAACCGCCTGGAAATTGCCATCGGCGACACCGCTGAATTGCGCCAGCGCGTGGGGCAGGACTACTACCCGCTGCTCTTCAGCGCCAGCGGCACGGTGCGCGGCCCCCTGGTCTTCGCCGGGTTCGGCATCACCGCGCCGCATCTGAACTACGACGACTACCGGGGCGCGGACCTGCGCGGCAAGGTTGCGCTGGTGCTGGACCACGAGCCCGGCGAGAGCGACCCGAACAGCCCGTTCGACGGCGTGGTCACCTCCGAGCCTTCCAGCGCGCTGCGCAAGGCGCTTTATGCGCAGGAGAAGGGCGCCGTCGGCATCCTCTATGTGAGCGACGTGCACAACCACCGCGGCGGGGGCAATTTCGACGCAGCGGCGCGCAATTACTGGCCGGCCGAGCCACCGCGCGTCCGCTGGTTCACGCTCGGCGCCTGGGCCGACCGCGTGCGCATCCCCGCGGCGCAGATTTCGCCGGGACTGGCGGCGGTGCTGCTGCGCGGGCTAGGGCTCTCGCTCGAGGAGTTGGCGCGCTCGGCGGAAACCGCCGGCGGCTCCGCACCGGTGGCGCTGCCCGGCGCGCAGGTGGTGCTGACCGCCACGGTGACACGCCACGTCATCGCCGACCGCAACGTGGTGGGCCTGATCGAAGGAGCCGACCCGAAGCTGAAAGACGAAGTGGTGATTATCTGCGCGCACTACGACCACGAGGGCGCCGACGACAACCAGATCTTCAATGGGGCGGACGACGACGGCTCGGGCATCGTCGGCCTGATCGAAATTGCCGAGGCCTATATGGCTGCCGCGCGCGCGGGCCAACGCCCCCGCCGCACCGTTCTCTTCGCCGCGTGGAACTCCGAGGAGCGCGGACTGCTGGGCGCGTGGGCGTACACCGAGCAGCCGCTGTTTCCCCTGGAGAAAACCGCGGCCGTGCTCAACATGGACATGATTGGGCGCAATGAGGAAGTCGAGGCGGGCGGCGGCGGGCGTTTTCGCGGGCTGCCGCAACAGACCGCCGAATCGAACGCCAACGCCGTGGGCCTGCTGGGGTACAGCCGCAGCGCCACGCTGCGCGCCGAAGTGGAAAGGGCCAACCGCGGGATCGGGCTCACCCTGCAAATGCGCTACGACAACAACGTCTCGAACCTGCTGCGCCGCAGCGACCACTGGCCCTTCCTCAACCGCGGCGTCCCCGGCATCTGGTTCCACACCGGGTTGCACCCCGACTACCACACGCAGTTCGACCGCCCGGAAAAAATCAATTACGACAAAATGGAGAAAGTCACGCGGCTCGTGCACCAAACGAGCTGGAACCTGGCTCTGCAGGACGCCCGCCCTGCCCTGGACCGAAAATAGGGTCACCAAGCTGACCGCCGACAGGTGACAGCCAGCAGGAAAACCAAGGCTCGCCCCTATTCAGAGAGCGGCGCGTTTCTAAGGGTTTCAAGTGTATTGAGTTCGCTTGTGTCAATCTTGGCTGAAACGTGGGGTCGATCATCGCATTAGAACGGGTCATGCCAGGTGGCTGCAAAATCGATGCGATTCGATATACAAGGCCGGCATCATTGAGGGTAGTTCCGCGGACGGGCTGCCGTAGGCGCTCAAATACCCCTTGCGAGATCCCTACATAAATGGGCTTGTCGCAGTCAATCAAAACGTAACAACCTTGAAAATCCTGCTCCAAGCCATACTTCCTCAGGAGTGTCACGACCCCCATCCCCTTCGTCGCGAATTCCGACATGGCAATTGGATTTGTCATTCGCTTCCTTAACTCAGCCATCCCGCTGGGTAGTACATCTGACGTAAGGCAAGCGAAAGTGAATTTGCAATTATCAATTGACATGGTTGGGCTTTCCTTTGAGTGATTCGCTAGAGCCAAAGCGAAGCATCCCTGTTTCGAACAACGGTGAATGTCTTGAAAGCGGGCCTAGCCTTAAACGCCTCAACGTTTGTCAGCGAGCCTAGCGCGTCCGTAATGTCACGCCGTGAGAGTCCTGATCGAGCACCGACGATCACTTCTAAGAGCCGAAGTTTGTCTGAGAAATCAGCGAAGTAGAGCCCGGATTCAGGGTCCTTGTCCTCAAGGCCAAGGAAACACCGCACTTCGTTTTCGTATTTCCAATGTTCGTATTTCGTGCTCAAAAGTGTGAGCATGGTGCTCTCGCCGATAGGACCACCGTCAAAGAGCTTGTCAACTTCCACTGCCAATCTCTCTGCTGTGTAGGACACCTGAACAAGGAGACTGTCTGGCACGTCGAAACCCAAGCAAATACCCCTATGTCTATCGGCGTAATGACTCCACTGAACCGGGTTTCTCCAATCCCGGCTGAAACAAAGGAGCCCCTTCGTTCTTGCCATCGTATCTTTGGTCCCTTCGAGGGCCCTTCTAAGGTTCTTGCTTGACAGCTCAAAGGCCAAGAACTCAAAAGGGTCATTGAGATCCGAGATCAAGGCAATCTTTAAACGACGGCGCCTAATATCGTCGAGCCCGTACTTCGCGTTTACGAAATGCCACACCCGCATGAACTCAATTCTAACCCTTGTCCCTCTTTCGTCGCGAATCGCTGGAAGAGTACTGGCCACAGTAGCATGGTTCAGACGGGGACGAGGCGGCGCTGGAAGCGGCGCGCGGCGAGGAGCAGCAGGGCCACGCCCATCACGGTGAGCACCAGGCCGTCCACCCAGAGGTGCCGGAGGCCGGCGCCGCGCAGGATGATGCCGCGAGAGATGTTGACGAAGTAGGTGCCGGGGACCAGAAAGCTGAACAGGTAAAACGGCAGCGGCATGGTTTCGCGCGGGAAGATGTAGCCGGAGAAGAAAATCGTGGGGAGAAAGACCAGCAGGGCCAGTTGCATGGCCTCGGCCTGCGAATTGGCCTTGCCGGAGATGATCAGGCCGATGCTCAGGTTGACGAAGATGTAGGGCAGAGCCAGCAGGAGCAGCAAAGCGAAGTGCCCGTGAATGGGGATTTGGAAGACGAAGCGGATGAAGGCCAGCATGATGCTCAGCCCGAGGAAGCCGATGCCCAGGAAGGGCAGCAGCTTGCCGAGCAGCAGGCCCAGCGGACGCACCGGAGTGACGAAGAGCTGCTCGAGGGTGCCCTTTTCTTTTTCCTTGACGATGCCCAGCGCGGTAAGGAACGTGGTGAGCGAGAGCAGCAGCACGGCGATCAGCCCGGGCAGGAAGAAATTGGGGGAGCGCGAGTCGGGATTGAACAGCAGGCGCGGGCGGACCTCGACCGGAAAAATCTGGCGCACGTTGTAGCGCTGGATGACGCGCTGGAGCGATTCGTCGAGCCCGATGGAAGTGCTCACGTTGATGGCCGTGCCGGCCACGCTGGAATCGGAGCCGTCCACCAGCACCAGCACCTGCGCGGTGCCGCGGTCGAGCAACTGGCGCGAATAATCCACTGGAATCTTGATGCCCACCTTGGCGCGGCCGCTGACGATGGCGTCGTTCAAGGCGTGGTCGGAGTGCACGTACTGGACCACGCGGAAGGTGTCGGAGTTGCGGAAGCGGTCAATCAAATCGCGGCCGGGCTGATGGCCGTCCTGGTCGAAGACCACGGTGTTCACTTCGCGCACGTTGGTGTCAATGGCGAAGCCGAGGAAGATCATCTGCAGCACGGGGATGGTCAGCGCGAAGATGATGGTCATCGAGTCGCGGCGGATGTGCAGCATCTCCTTGTACACCACGGCGCCCAGGCCGCGCAGCGCCCCGCCGTTCATGGTCCGGCTGTTACGCACGGGCCGCCTCCCTCTGCGCCTGGTGCTGGTAGGTGAGCTCGACGAAGACGTCTTCGAGGCTCGGGGCCAGAGCGCGCACTTCGCTCACGGGGATGCCTTCGCGGCCGAGGCGGGCGTGCAGTTGCGCCTCGTCGAAGTCTTCCTCCACCAGCGCGTGGATGGATTGGCCGAAAATGGTGGCGCTGCGGATGCCGTCGAGCGAGCGCGCCAGGCGCAGCGCCCGGGTCACTTCCGGCGCGGTGATCTCGATCCGTTTCGTGCCCGGCGGGTTGACCTCGGGCATTTGCCGGAGCGCGTCGGGCGTGCCGTCGGCGATGAGCTTGCCGAAGTAGATGTAGGCCACGTGGCTGCACCGCTCCGCCTCGTCCATGTAGTGCGTGGTGACGAAGAAGGTGATCCCGTGGCCGCTCAGCTCGAAGATCAGGTCCCAGAGCTGGCGGCGCGCCACGGGGTCAATGCCCGCGGTGGGCTCGTCGAGGAACATCAGGCGCGGCTCGTGCAGCAGCGAACAGCCTAGCGCCAGCCGCTGCTTCCAGCCGCCGGAGAGCGCGCCGGCCAGGCGGTTCAGGTAAGGGCCGAGGCTGTTCATCTGGATGATGAAGTCCATGCGCTCGCGGAGCCTCGCAGCAGGCAGGCCGTAAGCGCGCCCATAGAAGGTGAGGTTCTCGGTGACGGTGAGGTCGTCGTACAGGCTGAACTTCTGCGACATGTAGCCGATGCGCTCGCGCACCTGGTCGCTTTCCGCGCGCACGTCGAAGCCCTCCACCCAGCCGTTGCCCGCAGTGAGCGGCAGCAGCCCGGTGAGCATCTTGATGACGGTGGTCTTGCCGCTCCCATTGGGCCCGAGGAAGCCGAAGACTTCGCCGCGCTCGACGCGGAAACTCACCCCGTCCACTGCGGTGAACGCGCCGAACCTGCGTACCAAGCCGTCGGCGGCGATGGCTGCGCCGGCGGACGCGGGCGGCGGTTCCTGGCGTTCGATGCGGGTCATTTCACTTTTCCTCGAGGAGCAAGGTCACGTCGGCGGCCATGCCCGCGCGGATTTTCCCTTCCGGGTCGGTGATGCGCACCTTCACTCCGAAAACCTGATGGACGCGCTCGGCGCGCGTCTGCACGTTGCGCGGGAGAAACTCGGCCTTCTGGTTGATCTGCTCGACCACGCCATCGAAGCTGCGGCCGGGGAAAGGGTCCACGCGCACCTCGGCCCTTTGCCCCAGGCGCACGCGCGCCATCTCCGTCTCCGGGACATAGATGCGCACGTAGATTTGTTCGCGCTCCAGCAGCGTGGCCACCGGCACATTTGGAGCGATCAGGTCGCCAGGGCGCACGTCGAGCACTTCCACCACCGCCGCGGCCGGCGCGGTCACCTGCCGCTCGCCGTACTTCGCTTCCGCATCGCGCAGGGCGGCGCGCGCCGCGGCTACCTCTTCCGCGCGGAAGCCCCGCTCCATCAATTCGCGCCGCGCATCGGCTTGCTTCCAGGCGGCCAGCGCGGCGGCAATCTGCTCCGGCCGGTAGCCGCGCTCGAGCTCCGCAAGCTGCTGCTCGGCCGCTCGCTGCGCGGCGATAGCGGCTTGGTAAGCGGCTTCCGCGTCGTCACGCTGCTGCTTGGAGAACACTTCCGCGTGGGCCAGGTCGCCGACGCGCTTCCAGGTCTGCTCCGCGCCCACGGCTTCGGCCCGGGCCCGCGCCACCTGGGCCCGTGCGGCCTCGACCTGTTCCTTGCGGTAGCCCTTGCGCAGCTCCTCATACTGCGCCAGCGCCTGCGCTGCCGCCGCACGAGCCTCGGCGATTTCCTCGGGGCGGTAGCCGCGCTCCATCTTCTCCAGGCTGGCGCGGGCCTGCTCCAGCGCCGCCAGCAGTTCCTGGTACTCGAAGGTCACCAGCACCTGCCCGGCCGCCACCGCGTCGCCCTCGCGGACCCCCACTTCCGCCACCCGGCCGCCGATCTTGGAGCCCACTCGGATGTTGCGGGCCTCCACGGTGCCGGAGCCTTGCATCGGCCGCGGGCGCCGAATGGCGCCGGCGTAAAAAAACGCGGCGGCCGCCACACCGATAACGCCCAGCGGGATAAGCAGTTTCTTGGCGGTCATGGGCGCCTGCCTGCGCGCGATCGTCCCTCCGCCGGGATGGAAGCGCAATAGTGGCCGATGGTCTGGGAGATCCATTCGGGCAGAGGCGCCCCGGGATGCATGGACCAGAAGAGCATGGTCCCAAACATGGTCTGTTGGAAGATGCGGGCCAGCACCAGAGGGTCCGCTTCGCGGCGGACTTCGCCGCGCTCCTGGCCGATGCGCAGGATCTGCGCGAGAATGCCCCGTCCCTGGCCCAGGACGTCCACCACCCTCTCGCGCACCGCGTCGTTCGAGAGGTGCGCCATCATCAGGCTGCGCACCAGCGCCGGGCTGCGTCCGGGCTCCCGGGCCAGTGCCCGCGCCAGCCGTTGCAACACCTCGGCAATGGGGTCGGTTCCGTCGCGGGCGTCTTCCAACGCGGCCGCCAGGTTGCCCAGTTGGATTTCGCCAAGCGCATTCAGCACATGCTCCTTGGTGGGGAAGTAGTTGAAGAACGTGCCCTTGCCCACATCCGCCAGCTCGGTAATGTCCTCCACGGTGGTGGCCGCCATGCCGCGCTCGGCGAAGAGAGACATTGCCGCGCGAAAGATGCGCTCGCGGGTCTCGGCGCGGCGGCGTGAGCGGCGGTCGTGAGGAGCGTGGCGCGGTTGGGAAAGAGCCGGCAAGGGCCCTCCTTATATGGCTAATGGACGTACATGACCATAGGTCATATACGTTCAAAAGTCAATAAGTGGCAGCCGCACGGCTGAAGGACCCCATCTCCATGGCTTATCTTGCTTGATTACATGGACTTAACGTCCGATAGGTTCCGCGGAGACGCTTGGTTGAGGACTTCGATCATCCGGCTGGCTGCGGCCGGCGCCTTTACTTTGGCCCCCAACACGATGTCGCGCGCCCGGACTTCTCGGCGGTAGATGTTCTGGTTGGCGCCGTTATCCGCGCGCAGCGTGGATCCTTCCAGGGAGACCCCGGCGAACAAGCCGCGCGAGCGCGAATAACTGAGCACTTCGGCGCGCATGAACGCGTCCGTGGCCGCTGTAGCGGTGCGGCCCTTGGGCCCGGCGGCGGCGGAGGCGTCCGCGCCCAGCTTGGTCTTGCTGCGCAGCACAGAGTCCGCGCCGCGCTTGTTCATGATGAGCAGGACAAAGTCGGTCTCCTGCCCGCCCAACTGGAGGCCGATGTTGGCGCCTTCGAGAGCGTACATGGAGGGGGCGCCCCACGGGCCGGTGAAGTCCTGCCCGCTGCGGCAGGTCATGGCCCCGCGACCGTAGCTGCCGCCGATGCCGATGGCCAGCTTTTTGACGGCGGGGATCACCACCACGCATTCGGCCTTGTCCAACAAGTCCTTGGGGATATTGTCGGGGATGGCGAGGACCTCTTTCAGTACCGTGCCGCATTCGTGCAGCCGCTTCTCTTCCTTGTCCTGCGCCCCCGCGGGGAGCAAGACCAACGCCGCGACCAGCACCGCAACCGTCATCCTTCGCATGCTTCCTCCACTGCAAACGGTGACCGGAAAGACCTATCGTATGGCGAACCGCGGACTGGCGCAATCTTCCAAACATAGATGCCGGCGCCGCCCGGAACGTTGCCGCAGCGCTACCGGGCAAACACCCGGCGTCGGCCCCGGGCCGCTGCCTGCTATACTGCTGCATTCGTTTCTCAGGAGAATCACGGCGCGATGCGCATCAGCGTGTTTGGCATGGGGTACGTGGGCTCCGTGGCGGCGGCCTGCCTGGCCGAGCAGCGGCACGACGTGGTGGGCGTGGACCTCAACCCGGTCAAAGTGAACCTCATCAATGCGGGGCAAACCCCGGTGATCGAGCCCAAGCTGGGCGACCTGCTGCGCGAATCGGTGCGCGAGAAGCGCCTGCGCGCCACCTCGGATGCCGCCGAAGCGGTGCTGGCCACCGACCTTTCGCTGGTGTGCGTGGGCACGCCCAGCCTGCGCAGCGGGCGGCTGGATTTGAGCGGCGTGGAGAAGGTTAGCCAGGAGATGGGCCGCGCGCTGAAAGGGAAGAAGAGCTTCCACACCGTCGCCATGCGCAGCACCATCCTGCCGGGCACGGTGGATGCGCTGGTGATCCCGGCCATCGAGCGCGAGAGCGGCAAGAAAGCAGGCGTGGACTTCGCCGTCTGCTACAACCCGGAGTTCATGCGCGAGGGCACCGCGGTGGCGGACTATTACTCGCCGCCGTTCACCGTCATCGGCGCGCACGACCGGCGGCACGCCCAGCCCGTCGAGCAGATTTACGCGGGCATAGACCGCCCGGTGATCCACACCGAAGTGCGCGTGGCGGAGATGCTGAAGTATGTCTGCAACGCCTACCACGCGTTGAAAATCGCCTTCGCCAACGAAGTGGGCACCCTCGCCCGCGCCGCCGGGGTGGACAGCCACGCGCTGATGCAGGTCTTCTGCGCCGATGAAAAGCTGAACATCTCGCGGGCGTATCTCGAGCCGGGCTTCGCCTTCGGCGGCTCCTGCCTGCCCAAGGACGTGCGCGCGCTCGTCTATCGCGCTAAGGAGATGGACCTGGAGCTGCCCCTGTTCGAGTCCATGATGCCCAGCAACCACACGCACGTGCAGCGCGGCATCGAGCTGGTGCTGGGCACAGGGAAGAAAAAGATCGGCGTGCTGGGCCTGAGCTTCAAGCCGGACACCGACGACCTGCGCGAAAGCCCCATGATTGACCTGGTCAAGGCGCTGCTTGGCGAGGGCTGTGAGGTGAAGATCTACGACGACAAGGTCGAGCTCAGCCACATCATCGGCGCCAACCGGCAATTCGTCGAGGAGACCATCCCGCACATCGGCAAGCTGCTGCGCTCGTCGCTCGAAGAAGTGGTGCGCGAGTCCGAAGTGATCGTGGTCGGCCGCGACGCACAGGAGTACAAGGCCCTGCCCGGACTGCTCACCCCGCAGCACACCGTGGTGCAACTGGCCCGCTCCCGCTCCCTCGAAGGCACTCCCGCCAGGTCCATCGGTATCTGCTGGTAGCCGCTTCTGCGCCCGGCTGCCGCCGGCGCAGGGCCGTCTCCCGGTGTTCTCGTTCACCGTTCACAAGGATGGGCGACACTCAGGTTGAGGGTCGAGCGCGCCCTGTGCTAGCATCGGCGGTTTCTGCGGTCAAATCCGGGGCTTGCCGGGAGACTTCATGAAGACTTACACCGGGGAATGGATTCGCAATGTGGGCATTGTAGGCCACGGCGACACCGGGAAGACGCAACTGGTGTCGTCGTTGCTGCACACCGCGGGGATGACCACGCGGCTGGGCAAGGTTGCGGACGGCAATACCACCACGGACTGGGACGAAGAGGAAACCGCGCGAAAAATCACCATCAAGACCGGGCTGGCCTTTGCCGAGTGGCCGGCCCCCGCCGCCAAGGACCAGAGGGTCAAGATCAATTTCCTGGATGCGCCGGGCTACTCCACCTTCATCAACGAGACCAAGGCCTCGCTGATTGCCGCAGACTCCGCACTCATCCTGGTGGAAGCGGTGGCCGGCGTCCAGGTGGTTACGGAAAAGGTGTGGGATTACTGCACCGAGTACGACATCCCCCGCGCCTTCGTGATCAACTGGATGGACCGCGAGCTGGCCGATTTCGAGCGCGCCAAGTCCTCCATTGAGGAAGTCTTCGGGCGCGGCGTGGTGGCTCTACAACTGCCCATCGGGCAGGACAAGAGTTTCCGCGGCGTGGTGGACCTGGTGGGCATGAAGGCTCACCTGTACCCGCCGGATGGGGACGGGAAGGCCAAAATCGAGGAGATCCCGGCCGACCTGGCCGACCAGGCCACGGCGGCCCACGAGAAACTGGTGGAGATGGTTGCCGAGGGCGACGACAAACTGATGGAGGAGTTCTTCGCCGAAGGCACCCTGCCGCTGGAGGATTTGAAGAAGGGACTGCGCCAGGCCATCCTGGCCAAACGCATTTTCCCCGTGCTGCTCAGCTCTGCATTGCACATGATTGGCACGGAGACCATCCTGAACTTCATCGCGGAGATGCTGCCCTCCCCCGTCGAGCGCGCCAGGGCCGCCGCCTTCACCCAGCCGAACCGCGCCGGCGATCCCGTGGAGCGGAACATTGCCGACGGCGAACCCGTTTCCCTGTTCGTGTTCAAGACGCTGGCCGATCCCTTCGCCGGCCGCGTCTCGTACTTCAAAGTGATGAGCGGCGTGATCAAGAACGACGCCTCGCTCACCAACTTCAACCGCGGGGGCGCCGAGCGGTTCCAGCACATCCAGGTGATGCAGGGCAAGGCCGGCACAGCCGTGGCCGACCTGCACGCCGGCGACATCGGCGCGGTGACCAAATTGAAGGACACCCTCACCAGCGACACGCTCGGAGACAAGGCGGCCGCCATCTACTACCCGCCGGCGCGGCTGCCGGAGCCTTCCATCACGTTCGCGATTGAGCCCAAGACGCGCGCCGACGAGGACAAGATCGGCCAGGCCATCCACAAAGTGCTGGAAGAGGACGTGGCCCTGCGCTTCTCGCGCGACCCGCAGACCAAAGAGTTTCTCCTGGCCGGCAGCGGGCAGCAGCATATCGAAGTCGTGGTGGCCAAGCTCCACAAGCGCTATCACGTGGATGTCACCCTGAAGCCCCCTAAGGTTCCCTACCGCGAAACCATCCGCGGCAAGGCCGACGCGGAAGGCAAGCACAAGAAGCAAACCGGCGGCCACGGCCAGTTCGGCGTCTGCCGCATCAAAATGGAGCCTCTCCCTCGCGGCGTCGGCTTCGAGTTCGTCAACGACATCTTCGGCGGCGCCATCCCCAAGAACTGGATCCCTTCGGTGGAGAAGGGCGTTCGCAACGCCGCCGACGCGGGCTTTTTGGCCGGCTATCCCGTCGTGGACTTCCGCGTGAGCCTCTACGACGGTAAGTACCACGACGTGGACTCCAGCGACATCGCCTTCCAGATTGCCGGCCGCCTGGCCTTCAAGGAAGGCATGAAGCAGGCCCGGCCCGCGCTGCTCGAACCCATCATGAAGCTCGAAGTGTACGCGCCCGACCAGTATTCCGGCGACATCATGGGCGACCTCAGTTCGCGCCGCGGCCGCGTCAGTGGCAGCGAACGCCGCGGGCAGAACGTGGTGGTCAAAGGCGAGGCGCCTCTCGCCGAAATGCTTAGCTACGCCACCACCCTCACCTCCATGACCCAGGGCCGCGCCAGCTACTCCATGGAGTTCTCCCACTACGACTTCGTCCCCAATGAGCTGGCGCAGAAAATCATCGACAAGTGGAAGGCCGAGCACGGCCATAAGGCCGAAGAGGAAGTGTAGCTCCCCCACCATATTGGCCTTTGCCTGCCGCCGCGAAACGCCTTAGCCTCTGCCCATGAAAAGAGAGGAAAGCAACTGGCGCGCCGCTACCCGCGCGATTCACGCCGCGGGCGGGCGGCATGGCGTGGCCGGTTCCGTGACCACCCCGATTGCCCGCACCTCCACGTTCACTTTCTCCAGCGCGGAAGAGATGAAGCGCTGGGCCGCGGGCATGAGCACCGAGTACATCTACACGCGCTACGGCAACCCTACGCTCGCCGCGGCGCAGGAGCGGCTGGCGGCCCTCGAGGGCGGCGAGGCCGCACAAGTTGCCTCCTCGGGCATGGCCGCGATTTCCAGCGCCTTGCTGGCCTGCCTGCGGCACGGCGACGAAGTGATCGCCACGCGCTCGCTTTATGGCGGCACTTACCGCCTGATGCGCGACGTGTTTCCCCGCCTGGGCATCCGCGTCCATCACGTGGAGACGGACCTGGCCGGGGTGGATGCGCTGGTGAACGGCCGCACCCGCGTGCTGTACACCGAAACGCCCACCAACCCCACGCTCCGCATCGTGGATTTGCGCAAGGCCGCCGCGCTGGCCAGGAAACACAAGCTCGTCTCCATGCTGGACAACACGTTCGCCTCGCCCGCGTTGCAAAGCCCGCTGGCCCTGGGCTTCGATCTGGCGCTGCACAGCGCCACCAAGTATCTCGGCGGGCACTCTGACCTCACGGCCGGCGCCATTGTGGGCCGCGGCGACCTGGTGGCCGCGGCGCGGCAGATCGTAATTCACCTGGGTGGATGTCTCGATGCCGACTCCGCCTTTCTGCTGATGCGCGGCATCAAGACGCTCGAGGTGCGCATGGCCCGCCACTGCGGCAATGCCCTGGCCGTGGCCCGGTTCCTGGCGCGACACCCCAGGGTGATGCGCGTCCACTATCCCGGCCTGAAGTCGCACCCGGACCATGCATTGGCCCGCAGGCAGATGCGCGGATTCGGAGGTATGGTGTCCTTCGACTTGAAAGGCGGTGAAGCGGCGGCGCGGCGCTTTTGCAACCGCATGCGCGTGTTCCTGCTGGCCGTCAGCCTGGGCGGCGTGGAATCGCTCGCGGCGCTGCCGATTTACACTTCGCATTACAAGATGTCCCTCGACGAGCTGCGCGCTCACGGCGTGGAGCCGGGCACGGTCCGGCTCTCCATCGGCCTTGAAGACCCCGCCGACTTGATCGAAGACTTGCGCCGGGCGCTGCGCTGACCCGGGCCCCCGCCCGCATACTGTCCGGCACAGGTCTTTCTCATGCTCGTTGACCTTGCCCCGGGCCGTCCCTAAAATCGTTCTTTGTGTGCACGCGGGGCTCGACGAGCATGGGCCGGAAGAAACTTGTCCTTCTCCTGACGCTGGCGGCCGCCGCGGCCGGGTGTGACCGCGCCGCGAAGAAACCGGTGCGAGCCAACCCTCCCGCGGCTCCGCCGGAGGCAGCTGCCGCCCAGGCCCCGCCCCCTGCTACGCCGGAGCGCGCTCCCGAGCCACCGCCGGTCCCCCCGCAAAAAGGCGTGGAAGCGCTGCTCGAAAAAGCAGAAGCCGCCTTCCTGAGCGGGGAGCAGAGCTACAAAGCCGGCCACCTGGAGAAGGCCCGACGGGACTTCGACCGCGCCGTGGACACCCTGCTCGTGAGCGGCGTGGACCTGCACTCGGACCGGCGGCTGGAGCAGCTCTTCGACCGCATGGTCGCGGCCATCCACAATTACGAGACCGCGGCCTTCCGCGACGGCGACGGCTTCTCCGAGCAGCGCTCCGAGCCCGCGGCGATTGACGAAATCGCCGAGCTGACCTTCCCCACCGACCCGCGCCTGAAAGAAGTTGCCGAGCGCGTGCTCATCGAAGTGCCGCACGATTTGCCGCTGGTGGTCAATGAGCACGTGCTCAGCTACCTGAACTTCTTCCAGACCCCCCGCGGCCGGGCCATTGTGGAGCGCGGCCTGGCGCGCGCCGGACGCTACCGCGACATGATCGCGCGCGTCCTGCGCGAGGAGGGTCTGCCCCAGGACCTGATCTACCTGGCCCAGGCGGAGAGCGCCTTCCAGCCGCATGCCGTTTCGCGCATGCGCGCCGTGGGCCTGTGGCAATTCATGAGCTACACCGGGCGCGAATACGGCCTGCGCACCACCTGGTGGACCGACGACCGCCGCGACCCGGAGAAGTCCACGCGGGCCGCCGCGAAGCACCTGAAGGACCTGTACGCCGAATTCAACGACTGGCTGCTGGCCATGGCCGCCTACAACACCGGCAACGGCGGAGTGCAACGCGCCATTCAGCGCACCGGATACGCCGACTTCTGGGAGCTGTACACCCGCAACGTGCTGCCGCGCGAGACGCGCAACTACGTGCCTATCATTCTGGCCCTGGCGCTGATCGCCAAAGACCCGGCCCGCTACGGCATCACGGTGATGCCGGAGCTGCCGCTGGAAACCGACCGCATTCAGCCCGGCCACGCCATTGACCTGCGCCTGGTGGCGGAAACCGTGGAGACCAACGTCGAAACCCTGAAGCTGCTCAACCCCCACCTACTGCGCATGGTCACGCCCGCGGACCCCGGCTTCGAGTTGCATCTGCCGCTGGGCACAGCCGGCCGGTTCTATTCCGAGATCGCCTCTATCCCGGAGGACAAATGGGTGCTGTGGCGGCGGCACCGCATCGAGGAAGGCGACACCCTCTCGGGCCTGGCCAAGACCTATCGCGTTTCCACCAGCGCCATCGCCGAAGCCAACGGCCTGGAACCCAGGACCGCCCTGCGCGTGGGCGAGAAACTGATTATTCCCGCCACCGTGGCCGCCAGCGAACAGGGCAAGCTGACCCGCTACCGCGTGCGCCGCGGCGACACGCTCCCGTCCATCGCCGAGCAGTTCAGCGTCACCGTGGATGAGCTGAAGGAGTGGAACCGCATCCAGGGCTCGAAGGTGGCCCGCGGCGTGACCCTGCGCGTCTATCCCGGGGGACGGCCGGCGACGCCCACCCGGGCCCGCGCCTCGCAGCCCGCGTCCAGGACGGGCTCCCCGCCGCCGCGCGCCGCCGCCGTGGCTCCGCAGGCCGGCGCGGTCACCCATCGCGTCCGCGCCGGCGAGACGCTCTGGTCCATCGCCCGCGCCTACCAGACCACCATCGAAGCCCTGCGCGCCTCCAACCACTTCCTGCTGACCCGCCAGCTCCGCGCCGGCGACCAGCTCGTGATTGCGCGCAGGTAAGCGCGCACGCCTGCTGAACCCGCTTCCGGCAATCCGGAGGTTCATTCCTTGCCTGCTACTTTCCGGAGTTGAATAAGAAGGGGTGGCGCGCCCTTGGGAGTCGATTTTAGACCCTTCTAGTTCCCAACCGCCTGGAACTTCCACTTGAGCTTGCCTTTCGCTCTCTGATGCCTCGTTCTCGATTTTGGTAAAGTGGTCCCCGTGTGGTTATGAGGCGATATGACGCGAAAGGATACCCTGATCGCGGCCCCCATCATGGCTGTAATCGTATCGGCAGCCCTGTACTTTCCAGATCGCGATGACGCCGTCGGATCCGTTCTGGGTGGCATTCTCACGCTCGTTGCCGTGGCGCTGGGACTAGCGGCTGTGCACCGTGTTCGGCCGCTGCCGGCGCGAGACTGGCGGGCGCGGGGGCGGATGGCAGGGGCGGCACTCGGGGCCGGGTTCCTTTTCGGTCTTGGGAACCTGCTGGCAAACTTCGGTATCAGCAGGTTGGATCCGTTGATTCACCAATGGATGGTCCAGCGGTGGGCGGCGCACTCCGCGGCGTCCATCATGGTGGTCCCCAATGCGATGATGGAAGAAATCGCTTTTCGGCTTGTCCTCATGGGCGGAGTGGCTTGGCTCATCGCACGCCACGTCGGGGATCGCCGCGCCGTCTTCTACATCGCTCTCGGCATATCCGCGCTCTTGTTTGGCCCCGTGCATCTCCTGCGTCCGCTGCCCGTGGGCGGGCTAGTGGGGGCCGTGCACACCATTGCCGTCGCCGTGAAAAGCTCGGCTGCCGGCCTGCTGCTCGGTTGGGTTTTTTGGCGTTGGGGCCTGCCGTACTCGATCATGTGCCATAGCATGGCAAACGCGGCGCACTTGATGCTCGCCCCTGCACTCTTTTGAGACTTGAGTGAATGTTCGGAAGAGCCCGTTTGCGAGATGGCAAAGTGGCGCGCCCTAGGGGACGATTTTAGAACCCTCCCCATGTCTGTCTTGTTTTGTATCCCAAGTGCCACGTAGGTCCTGTGTAGAGTACGGTCCTCTGTAGATATGCTGTTCCATTCCGGCCACTTCTCCTTGAGAATCTCAGTGAGCCAATCGCCGCAGAATGTGATCGATGATTCCTGGGAAGCATACACCACCCAATCGGTCGGTTGCGACGTGGAGTGGATAGAAACACCAGCAAATGGTCATGTCTGCTGGTGTTTCTATCCAGTGCCAGGTTGGGCCGGTGAGTCGGAATCAAGGCTATGGACAGACTCCGAGGTTGTGGCTATAATGTGTGCTCATAGTCTAATTTAACTAGGCTATTTGCACACAAATGGCTAAGCGGAAAAATCGAGAAGAGCCCGACCAGGGCGAGCTGTACCGCATCGCCGAGGCGCAGGGGGGCTATTTCACGTCGGCTCAGGCCGCGCAAGCTGGGTTCTCGCGCAAGCTCCTGTGGCACTACCAGAAGACAGGGAAGCTACTCAGGACGGCGCATGGCGTCTATCGACTGGCCCAGTTTCCGTCGTCACGCTTTGAAGATCTCTTTGTTGCCTGGCTCCGATGCGGCCCGAAGTCTGCCATCTCGCATCAGAGTGCGCTGGCTGTTTACGACCTGTCAGACGTGATTCCCAGCGAGACTCACGTCACCGTACCGCGCACCGCTTCTAGGCGGCGGGCAGGTGTTCGCCTGCACACGAACCGGCTTCGGCCAGCCGATGTGGTCAAGCGGGAGGGGCTGCAGGTCACTTCGGCCCCGCGCACCATCGCTGATGTGGCCAGGGCGGGGCTGTCGGAAGATCATGTGGCCCGCGCCATACAAGAGGCGCTGCAACGTGGACTTACCAACACACAGGCGCTTCTTGCTGAAGCGAGGCGCCGTGGCGGACGCGCAGCACGCCTCATCAAGGCTCATTCAACTCTTTGAAAGGTCACGCGTGAAATACAAGACCGCAGCGGCATTTCGTCGCGCTTTGGAGGAGCGGCTTCGCCAACAAAGCCTCGACAGCGGGCAGCCACTCGCGCGGCTTAGAAAGATGGTCGCCTTCGACCGCTTCCTGGCGCGGCTAGCGAAAAAAGAGCCTGACGCGTGGATCGTCAAAAGGTGGATTCGCTCTCCAGCTCCGCCTTGGTGATCGAGCCAGGACCACGAAAGACATCGACGTGTCGGCAACGAACCGCTGGACTCGCGAAGAAAGCATCTCTCATCTTCGAGTGGCGGCATCCACTGACCTTGCTGACTGGTTTGAATTCGAAGTTGGAGAGCCCGTGGAAGCAGCAACGGGAGCGCCTGCCAGTGGGTTTCGATTCCCAATTCGTTGTCTGCTCGACGGCCGCCAGTTTGAAACTTTCCATTTGGACGCGGGATATGGCGATCCCATTATCGAAGTGCCCGACGTGCTCACCGCGCCAGACCTGCTCGGTTTTGCAGAAATTGCTCCTGCCACGGTGCGTTGTTATCCGCTGACGACGCAGATCGCAGAGAAGCTGCACACATACACGCGGACATACGCAAGTGGGGAAACAAGCCGTGCCCGCGACGTTGCCGACATTCTTCTGGCGGCATCGCTGATGGAGTTCAACAGCGCAAAACTGAGGCAGGCCATCGAGGCTACGTTCCAGGCCAGGGCATCGCACGCCATTCCTCAAGAAATGCCTGATCCACCTACGCCCATCACAGCGTCTTACAGGGAACTGGCACGTGAACTCGATCTCCCTTGGCCGACTATCGAAGAAGCAGGGCAAGCCGTAGCCCAATTCCTGAACCCTGTGTTGAAAGGTGTTGCAGGGCCGAAGTGGGACCCTGTCGCCTGGAAATGGCGCTGATGCGCATTGAAGCCAGCCGAGGATGAGGCCGTCTATTCCGTCTCTGCCGCTGACTCTCAGCAAAGATTGCGAAGGTATCAGCAAACAACCTAGCGATCACTTGTCGTGTCCGAAGCTTCCATTTCTTGCAAAATGGAAGCGGCTCTCCTCTTAACACGCTCCAAGAGCTCGCTGTCACTGACATTTGCCGGGGGCACCTCGACATCGGCTTGAGGTGCGATCCCTAGCTCCGAGAGAGTCTCAAATACAGGTTTCATCCCAGAATCGGGATCGCGGAAGAATTGGCTCCCTCGAATTCGCACAAATCGCCAGCCGATCCGTTCGAGGACCGCCTGCCGCGCCATATCTTCCGCAATCTTTTCGAGAGGATGGAATCGGTCACCGTCACATTCGACTGCAAGACGTCGCCGACCATTACCTTCGACAACAAGATCAATTCGGTAGTGGCCCACGACATACTGTGGTCGTACACGATACCCAGCCCGAAGAAGTCTTTCCAAGACACGTCTCTCAAATTCTGATTCCGTGCGGGTCTGACTTGCCAGCCGCTGCCGGAGTAAGGCTCCTGGGTCCTCAGCGTGCTCGATTAGTCGTCGCCGAAGGTCGCCGGGTTGCAAATCGCGTCTTGGGTCAACCGAGAACACAACCCATAATTGGTCCTTTGGGCGGCTGGCAGCAACATTGAAGCGTTGGCGGTACAAGTCTTCCTGGCGCATCCGTAGTGGTCCGCCTGTGGGAGAGTCCACCATAGAGATGAAAATGATGTCTCGCTCATCACCTTGGAACTGGGCCGCCGTACCACACAGAAATTGGATCGCAACGACCTGGTCGGGCGGCAAGGTCTGCCGAACTAAACCCTCGATCTCGATAGCTTGCTCTTCGCCCAACAATGATACTGCGCCGAAAGTCTTTCCCTTGTATTCTGGCTGTTCAATCGCAGCCCGAAGGAGCGCGACGATGGTCTTCGCTTCTTCGGCATTGATTTTCCCACCGTCGCGAGTACCACGAACGGCATACGGGACAACAGAAGGCACGATTTCCGTGCTCGTCTGGTCTCGTAGTGGCTTGATCGCTCCGTTGTAGCTGAGCTCGTTACTGAAAGAGATGATCTCGGGCGTACAACGAAAATGTTCAAGGAGTCGTATGAGCCCTCCAAAGGATTGTCGGGCGAGATCGTATAGAGACATCTTGCCGTCATATAGCCGGTTGTTCGGTATTCCCATAAGGTGCTGGCTGATTAGGTGCTCGACCTCGGCGATTTCCTGTCCGACTGCGGCTGGGCTCACCTGCTCATGGTCACCTACTACCACCGCTTGATCTGCAAGATATAGCGCGAGCAGGCCCATAACGTCGCACTGACTCGCTTCGTCGACGATAACTACATCGAACCGTGCCGTCCTGGGATCAAAAGTCTCAGCTACTCGGGAGAGGGGCATGATCCACACCGGGACGGCATTCCGTGCCTTTGCCAACGTCCGGCGGGCCTCAGCGCGCAGCCCCGGCACGCGTCGACCTGTGCCTCGCCCAATTCTGCGATTGATGTCCTTCCACCCCAGAAGGGCTTGCCGCTCCTGTAATCCAACCCGTTTGCATTGCGCGGACCACGCGCGCAGCTCAATCAAACGAGCCGTGATTCGTCGTACCTGGCAGTCCAAGTCATGAATCTTATTTTGAATGTCAGAAATTGAAACCTTTCCGCGCCGCTCGAGTTCTTGCTGAAACTGAAGCCATTTCCACGCGGACGCTGCCGATCCCGGAGGCTGAGATTCTCCATGAGGCGCGGTCCGATTTTCGATAGCAGCGGTCCAGTCGGGAGCGAGGGCGCGCAAGCGTTCAATTAGTTGACGCCGGCGCTCAAATACCGGGCTGAGGACATGCAAGTCGACCAAGCGGCGATGTGCAAGATCATATGCTTCGTAGTCCTTATTGGCGACTGCAACTCTTAGGTCAAAAACGGGCGACGCGGGTAGCGTAGTCGAATCCGGTGAAAACAAGGCGCGATTCCATTGCTGGAACTTACGTTCAAGGTCCCTCAGCTGGAGACGGTTAATTCGGGCCGCGACAATCTTAGGTAATGGACCTACGACGGCACCAATCAGCCGGCGCACTTCCATGTGTTCGCCAGGCGTAACCTCCTGGCCATTTATGAAGTCGTCCCATTTGAAGCCAGCGCGAGAGAGAGCATCGATCAGCGGGGAAAGTGACTGGCGATGCCAAGCAACCAATTTGCTCATTGTAGGAGTGAGCAGGATGGCCCCCTCTTCCGGTTTGTCGCCGAACGCCTCCCATCGAGGCCCTCCGCGCCGCGTTATTTGGTTGGTCCAGCGCAAGCCAATTCCAAGGCGAGCTGCGGTTAAACCAGCAAACACCTCCAAGGCCCTAAAGTGAGATGTGGACTGTGGCTTGCTGTCGTTCACGCGCGTCGAGGCGACAAACTTTCGCCATTCCGGCTTCGTCATCATCCGGACGAAGCTAAGCTTCCCGCCCCGTTCTATGAAAGCCCGAATCTCACTTGCGAGGGTCTGCTGCCTATCTGGCGTTATGTCGGATGCTAGTGTGCAGCGATGATCGAGAAGGAGGCTGTAGAATGATTGGGCTCTGGTGTTCAATTTGTCTAATCTTTGGGTCAGCTCTTCCCAGGGCGAAATGGCGTCAGCCGAAGCCCTAAAACCAGCAGCCACTGCGTCCAGTTTCCAAGGGTGCGCATCGGTGAGGAGTCCAACCGAGTCCCGAATTCGCTCCTCGATTGAGGCCAGTTCGTCTGCAGTTGCATCCCATAGACCATCTTCAGTCCAAAGGGTGGCTCCTGTCTCCTTGTCCGCTTCTTGTAGCAGACGCCACCTTTCTGATTCGCGGGCAAACTCCTCGGCTCCCGGCACGTCTCCCGGCAAAGGTCGCCACCGGGCCAACTCCTTTTCGTCTACGAGGCTCAGCCGCCCACTCGTTGAGTAGAGTTCGCGTACTTCGTCATCTGAGAGAGGCGGTGGTGCTCCCGTCCGAATAGGTGCAGGAATCCAGCTATTGTCTCGACTTGTACTGGCAACAAAACGGGCAGCCGCTGCTGGTTGCGTCGATACGCCAGCAACAATGACGGCTCGATATTCATCTTGTCTGGCTTCGATGAGTGCGTGTCGGGATTCCGACAATTCACGTATCAGCTTACGTCGTGCGGCGTCCAGGCTATTAGCTTTTCTATCCAGTTGGACGGGATCATCAGACGTGAGTCGCTCAACCATTGAGTCAACAGACGCTTCCAATTGCTTCCTGCTCTCGGTCTCATTGTCTAGTACGCTCACGCATAAAGTCTGAAGGCATTCCACAACCTTGTCCCGGAGCACACGTAGGGCCTTCGACGTATGCGCAGTCACGAGTACCCGCTTCCCGTTAGCAAGGAGGTGGCCAATGAGGTTTGCAATTGTGTGTGTTTTGCCAGTTCCAGGTGGGCCCTGAACAAGTACATTGTTGAAACGACCGAGCCGCTCCGCGATTTGAAACTGCTCCTCATTAGCCTCTTTGGTGAAGAGAATGTCCGGTGGTTCATCCCAAGGAGCCGAATCCCCCGTTTCCGACAATTCTGGAACGGGCGGCTCGATTCCTGAGATACGCAGTAAACCGGCGGGCAAATCCGTCCGGCTGGAAAGGTCTTGCAGCGCGTAATCAAGAGCAACAGCGAAGCCCTGTGTTCGACGATGCAAATAAATGACAGGGTCACAGGTGATTTGAGGGTAGGTCCTCATTCCTTGTAAAGGACCATCCCCCAGGAATTGCCCTTCCGAGTGTAAGGCAGCCGCGACGCGGCGCAATGGCCCTTCGATCTTCCCCAAATCGAGTAGGTCAAGGTCTTGTGCCGCGATTTCCTCATCGGCTCTCTGAATCGTTAGTGCAGCCGCTTCTTGAGTGGCGAACAACAGCGGGCGCAGTAATTCCGGTGGTTGGCCAGTATCGCTGATTGTGAACTCAGGAATGTAAGGGTCGAACACAAGTTGAAGTTTCTGGATAGCAATAGGATGTCGGATGTCACCGTCCTGACGTTGCCAGGCCAAAATCCCTTGCCCTAGCACCAACTGGACGGATTCACCCTCTCGCTCTAGTCTCCCTTGGAGCTCGTAGAGGCGATTGAAAATTCCCAAAGCTTTTTGTGCCGGTGCAGCTTCAGCTACCCAGCGATCTCTTTCATGGAGCCAGCGCACAAATGTTTGAACACGATCTTGTTCGGCATCAAACCTTTCAATTGTCTCAGTTCCATCTGGACCCACTACCTGAAGCTCGGCCACTGGCTCAACAGTCTCGATGGCGGGATTTTTCCAATTACCCGGAAGCCAAGGTCTGAGCATGTCTGGAGCGGCGGGACATTCAGGAATCTCTGGCCTCCGAACCCGAAGAAGTAGTTCCCCTGAAGCGCCTTCACGCGGTTCATCCGCGCCGTAGCCCGTATTGCGAAGCCAGATGCAGGGATGCATCGGCAAATCACGAAGCCACATGGCCCAAGGTTGTTCGGAGATTTGTCGTTTAACAGGGTTACGAAGGCCGTTAAAGTCTTTGAGAAAACGGAATATCTGTCGAAGTCTATTGCGACCCAGGTCGAGCCACTCCTGCCCATTGTCCACGTTGGGAGCGTTCGGCCCCAGAGCACCAGTCGTCATCGAGACGCCTCGCACGTTGCAGTCTCCAGAGAGCCAGAAGCGCGAGAACCCGGCGGCTCTCGGAATTCAAGGACGATTTCGACGCGTCTGTTCTTCGGCGAGTCTGGTTCAGTCTTGTCCCGAGGGTGACGATCACCGTACCCAGCGACCTCCAGACAGCCACGCCTAGCGAGGTCGCCCAGGAATTCTAGCCCGTTCATCTCGGGACGAACATTGTTGTGGCCATTCAGTAGTTCTTGCAGTCCCACACGTGTCTCGGGCTCGAAACCAAGTAGAACGTTGTAAACAGCCCGCGCGCGATTCTGAGATAGTTGAAGATTGTCTAGGTAAGGCCCCACGTCTCCACAACCCTCGCCTAACCATCTTTGATCGGCGTGACCCTCAATTCGGATTTGGCGCAATACCTCGTGTCGCTCTCCGATCCAGCGGAAAACTCCGAGCATTTGTTGCTGCTTTTCACTCGGGAACGTCCACTTGCACTTTGGGAATGACAGACTCTCCTCGGTCAAAACCAGCCGGGCCCACCTGGCACGGACTTCGACGTCAGCTAGTACGCCGCGAAAGTCGCCATGTGCCTTCTCGTAGATTTCCCTCTTGAACTGCTCAACCACAGCATCAACCGGTTGGCGACCCGACGCCATGACAATAACCACGGCAAGCAATGCGAGAAACGCATCGGCGATCACGGGCCATGCGTCATGCTGTAAAACTTGATTTCTAGCTCGTCTCGCCATTGCAGGCCTACCCCCACAGCCGCCGGAAGAATCCGTCGCTCTTCTTGCTACGCATGGCGTCAAGGAAACTCGTGTGGAGTCGCTCCACAGCCGCCGTAAGTTTCCGATATTCGTCGGAAGCCTTCTTCATTTCGTTCATTGCCTCATGAATGCCATCCTTGAACTCGACAGAGTTCAATCCAATTGCTTTATCATTCTGAGACTGCGTCATAGTGACCGCTGCGGAAAGAGCGTTGGCACTACGTTCCAGCAAAGAGCTTGCAGCGTCTAGCCTTGCTGCAACCTGAGTAGAGAGTTCTTCATCGCCCGCTGTAGCACCTTGACGAACACTCTCGACGATTGCTCCACCGATCTCTTCTACCCGGCCTTGGAGTACCTTCAAAGCGTTTGAAGACTCTTTGGCTATCTCACGAAAAGCAATCAAGGTTTCATCCGTTGCTTCAAGGTGCCCCCTGATTGCCTCCAAGTGCGCAGAATCAACAGACGCACGACGAGGAAGATCCGCGGACAGAGCATTTACCGCCGATTGAAACAGCTCCACGCTCGCGTGCATCTTCTCCCCGTGCGCCGTAAGCTCCGTGAGTTGAGAGGCAAGTTCTAGACCAACGCGCTTGCTTTCCACGCTCAAGACCTCGGCAGCCCCGCTAATGGCCTTGAGCAGCTCCAAATAAGAAGCCCGCAGCTCCCCAGCGCGCACGATCACTTCCGCAGTTTGCTTTGCGGCATCTGACAACTGCTCCGCGGAACTGTCGATCATGTGGGCGCCGGATTTGAAGTTTCGTGAAGCCTCTCCAAGGTCGCCTGCTTCACGCAGAGCGTGCGCCGCCTGCGAAAAGGCACCGGTTGCCGCCTCGGCAGCTTTTCCACATCGTTCGGCAATCTGGCCCATACGCGCGGCTACCGGTTGCATTGCACTGCCAAAGCTCTCCGCGACTGCTCCGGCTCTTTCGGCAATAAGTGCTAGCACGGCGTCTTCAATACGGACTGCAATTCGGCGCTCGGGAAGAGTCGGAAGAATGTGACAGTGGATGAAGTCTTGGGCCCGGTTGATCGTGGAGAGCGCTGTTCGGTCGAGCATCAACGCACCGATTCCCGATACCAAAGAGCCAATGATTCCACCAAGGGTTCCGGCAAAGACCCCAGCCAAGTGTGGCTGTATTTGCTGCAGAGTGTCGCCGGTTGTGACGAGGAGATGTCTAAGTGCCAGAATTGTCCCCATCAGGCCGAATAGCAAGGGAGCGTATGAGAAATAACGAAACACCGACTGCGTAACATCACGATGTGCCTCAAGACGTCCAATCACGTAGTCTGCAGCCGCATCCGGGCTCAGCGGCGCCGTGTGGATGGGGTCGGCGAAAAACGCACCCAATGATTGACTTAGCGGGCCCCACATGGGGGCCCGATATTGAGTTGGATTTAGCTGACCGCGCCTAAGGGACAGTAAGTCACGCAGATGGAGAAACACGAACAGCAGGCTGCCCAGGAACCCGGCAATACCGACCCATAGTGCGACGCGGCCCCATAGCGCCGCTTCTGGCATTGCTCCTGCGAAGAAATCTGTGTTTGTGAGGCTCTGCACCAATTGCAATGTCCGCCTTTGGTTTTACAGCCCGATTCGACCGTTCGATGCTCTTCTGGCCGTCGCAAATATGGGTCCCTCAGCGGCTATGATTCTCTCGGCTGGGCCAGCAACCACCGAATATTGAGACATTTTCATCGAATTACAAGTACTTTTTCCTGAATCATGGGCGGCGGTATAGCAAAGAGTCTCCACCTTCAATGCACGCGCCGTTTTGGAAAGCGTGAACGACCCCATCTCCAATAGCAGTCAAAGGCGTGTAGAATACGCCCTCCTGAACCTGGTCTCTTTGAGGCTCTCGGCGATTCGAGGGAAGGATGAAGGCCGATTCCGAATTTGTGCGACTGTCGGCGAGTGACCTCAGCAATCACTTGGAGTGCCGTCACCTCACATCCCTCGACCTCGCGGTTGCGCACGGAGAAAGGCCTGCGCCGAAATGGCAATCTCCTGATCTTTGGGTACTCCAGGAACGCGGCGCGGAGCATGAAGCTGCGTATCTTAGACACCTGGAGCGCAGCGGATTGACCGTTCTTAATCTGCGCGACATCGAGGATGACGAGGAAGCACTAAAGGAAACGTGCGCTGCGATGGCGCGGGGCGTATCCGTCATTGCTCAGGCAACATTGGCCCACGGGCGGTGGTTCGGACGAGCGGATGTTCTTCGCCGGATAGAACGTGCGAGCAATCTGGGCGGATGGTCCTACGAAGTTTATGACTGCAAGCTCGCCCGTGAAACCAAAGCTGCAACCATCCTGCAGTTGTCGCTCTATTGTGATTTGGTTCAGGTCATTCAAGGACTTCTACCCGAACAGATGTATGTCGTGCCTCCGTCAGAACAGTTCACTCCTGAGCCTTTCCGGGTCTTGGACTTTGCGGCTTACTACCGGTATGTGAAAAAACGCCTGGAAAGTGTGGCGGAAGTGAAGACCGAGCGTGTCCCCACATATCCAGAGCCTACGCCCCATTGCCCGGTGTGCCGCTGGTGGTCGGAATGTGACTCCCAACGGCGCAAGGATGACCACTTGTCACTCGTTGCGGGCATCAGCAAACTCCAGCGGAAACAGTTGCAAGCCTGGCAAACAAGTACAGTCGAAAGACTGGCCCAACTCCCCGTCCCGCTCCAAAAGGTGCCGGAACACGGATCGAAAGAAGGATATGTGAGGGTGCGTGAACAGGCACGAGTTCAAGTGGCCGGTCGCAAACAGGGTGAACCTATTCATGAGTTGCCAGACCTCATTGAAGGCCAAGGGTTTTACCGGTTGCCCGAGCCATCGGCGGGCGACGTATTCTTTGACCTGGAGGGTGACCCATTCGTGGGATTCTCCGGCAGAGAATACCTGTTTGGATTTGTGGCGGAGGATGAGGCGGGAAATCCGAGCTATAAGTGCCGGTGGGCTATTACACCCGAGGAGGAAAAACAAGCGTTCGAGTGGTACGTTGATTTTGTGGTTGATCGGTGGGCCGGGCATCCCGACATGCACATCTTCCATTTCGGAGCATATGAGCCGTCAGCCCTGAAACGACTGATGGGCCGGTATGCAACGCGCGAGGATGAGATTGACAGAATGCTGCGGGCGGGCTTGCTTGTCGATCTCCACACCATCTTCAAGCAGGCAGCTCGTGCCAGCGTGGAAGAATACTCCCTGAAGGCTCTCGAAGTCTTTCATGGGTTCGAGCGCGGAGTGCCTCTGGACGAGTCCCGCCGGGCTATGAGGCAGGTAGAACATAGCCTCGAACTCGGAAGGTGCAGTGAATTGGACGATGCGACCCGGAAGACCATCGAAACTTACAACGCCGACGACTGCCTGTCTGCACGATCCCTGCGCAACTGGTTGGAACTACAGCGAAAGACACTTGAGGAGTCTGGAAAAAGCATTCCGCGCCGTACCGCCTTGGAAGGTTCCGCACCCGAGGCGGTGGATGAGCGCCAGCAGCGTGTTACCAAACTCGTGGAGAACCTGACAAAGGGTGTCCCTGCCGATCCCCAAAGCCGGACGGAGGAAGAGAAGGGGCGCTGCTTGCTGGCTAACGTGCTCGACTGGCATCGCCGCGAGGATAAAGTCAATTGGTGGGACTACTTCCGGCTCAAGGAGCTATCGGACGAAGATCTCCTTTATGAGAAGGCGGCGTTAGCGCAGCTCACCTTTGTTAAACGTGTTGGTTTCGACGGGAAGCTCCCGGTTGACCGGTATTCTTTCGAGAAACAAGACACCGATGTTCGTGAAGGTGACACCGTGTACGAAAGGGGTGAACGGTTTGGCAAGATAGTGGAGATCGACTTTGCAAGTCTCACCATCGACATAAAGAAGACCACGAAGACGGCGGAATTGCACCCACTCTCCCTCTTCGCCTTTGAGCATGTTGATTCAAAGCAGCTTGCGGAGTCTTTGTGCCGGCTGGGCGCGTGGATCAACGCGAACGGGATTGACACACCGGGACCCTACAGGGCCGCGCGTGACCTGTTGTTGCGCCTGCCCCCGCGTCTGCGCGAGGGAGAGGTGGCTCTCCGCGCAGGGGAGTCCGCGCAAGCCGCCGCGAAGCGAGTCGTCTTGTCGCTTGAGGATTCTCTGCTTGCCATTCAGGGGCCGCCCGGCTCAGGCAAGACGTTTACCGGTGCGAGGATGATTTGTGAGCTTGTTCAGCAGCGGAAGAAAGTCGGCGTGGCCGCCGTAAGCCACAAGGTCATTCGCAAAATGTTGGAGGAAGTCATCAAGGCTGCGAATGAGATGGGGCTCAGAGGCATTAAGTGTCTCCACAAAGTGACGGACAAGTCTGACGGAGGTGCGCCAGATGGCATAACCGAAACAACCAAGAATGAGGCGGCGTTGGCCACTTTGCAGGACACCGCTGGCACTGTTGTCGCTGGGACCGCGTGGTTATGGGCAAGGGAGGAACTCTTCGGCAAAGTAGATGTCCTCTTCGTTGACGAGGCAGGTCAAATTTCCCTGGCCAATGCTCTTGCCGTAGCTCAGGCAGCCAGAAGTGTTGTTCTCTTGGGTGATCCCCAGCAATTGGATCAACCCCAGCGTGGGAGTCACCCTGAGGGTGCCGAAGCTTCGGCGCTTGAACACTTGCTCGCGGGAGCAAAGACAATTCCTGAAGGCCGCGGATTGTTCCTGGGAAAAACTCGGCGACTCCATCCGAAGATTGGCGAGTTCACGTCCGAAGTATTTTATGAATCGCGGTTGCAATCCCTGGAGGGGCTAGAAAAACAAGAGATCGCAGGCCACCCCTTTCTAAAAGGTGCCGGATTATGGTTCGCCCCAGTCAACCACCAAGGGAATCAGAATGCCTCGCCTGAAGAGGTCGAAAAGATAGCCGCTATTGTCGAAGGGTTCTTGACACCCGCGGTAAAGTGGATTGATGACAAGGGCAAGAGCCATCGCTTTGGAGTGGACGATATCCTGATTGTCGCACCGTACAACGCACAGGTTTCAGATTTGGGCAGGCGCCTCAGAAAGGCGCGTATTGGAACTGTGGATAAGTTCCAGGGCCAGGAAGCGCCCCTTGTGATCTATTCGCTGACCGCTTCTTCTTCAGAGGATGCGCCACGAGGGATGGAGTTTCTCTATAGCATGAATCGCCTCAATGTGGCGACCTCCCGCGCTCGTGCGGCCGTTGTTCTCGTCGGCAGCCCCCGTCTCCTTGAACCAGAGTGCCGCACGCCACGACAAATGCAATTGGCCAACGCACTTTGCCGCTATGCTGAACTCGCACAGGTTCTCACGCCATAAACCCCAGAAGCCCGGTAGTTCACTTGAATTTCTGGCTGGAAAACCGTTCCGAAATCGGTTTTCCTTGCGACTTTCCTTTCGGTTTTCCGCCTATGGATAATGGAAGCCACCAAGAGAAACCGACGCGGCCCCCCAATTCGGCAGAGAACCGCCCCGAAGTCGGTTCTCTACACGACTCTCTGGACGGTTCTCTATTTCGCCCAGACGCAAATCCGCGACAGGCCAACCGGATACGGGAAGAAAACACCCCAAAAGTGGACGCGGGCAAGTACATCAAAAGGGCGGGAGCGACCCCCCCTTTTTGGGCCGCGCTGCGGCCCCGGCCCTTCGGGCTTCGGGGGTCGCTCCCGCCCTCCGCGTTCTACAAAACGTAGTACGCGCCGTGTTGCCCGCGTCCATCGGAGCCAACCCAAACCGTCCCGAGAAGATTCTACCCACCGAGCAAATCTTCTTTTCTTCGCCTGATTAGTTGAGTAGTGGCAGACTTTCTGCCTCTGTAGGTCGTGCACCTCGCCCGCTCCATCCCCTCGGCCAAGTTCCCCGCAGAATCCCCTCTCAGAAAGAAGCCCTCCCATGCCAACCCTTCTCCCGCCAGAACACGCCACCCAGGAACCCCTTTCCCCGGGAAGACGACTCGCCGAGGACAACCCCCTCGACCCGGACACGCTCCGTGCTCTGCGTGAATTCTTCCTCATTCTCGACGCTTGGGATCGCGCCGAACTGAAAAAAGGTTCGTCCGGCGCGCGTTCTTCTGTTGACAACTCTCCGCACCAAGCGCAAGGTGACCGGAACGGTTGAAAGGGAGACGCATGCAATCCAAGACCAGCAAACGCGATGTTGCCGCGACAATTGAAACTGTACGTCAACGGAGGCGGGATCCTTTTGTTCTGGACCGGATTTACAGAAACGTCAGCGGGCCCGCCCCAAGATTCTCACAGGCCCAGTTTTGGTATGTCTTGATCGGTTGCTTGATTACGACCCGACAGCGTGCCACGAAAGGCTCTCCTGTTAACCGGTTCCTTTCCCGGAAACCATTTCCACTCTCACTCGGGAAGTGCAGGCAACGGAACGCGCGATCTCTGATCAGAAGCGAGCTGACGAGGTTTGGGGGAATTCGAAGGGCTCCAACAATTTCTAAGCAAGCATGCGCAAACTTGAGGTGGCTGAGCAACGGCGGGTGGACTGAGATCAAACGGCATTTTGACAATCTAGCCCGTCAACGCTCATCAGATGCACGGCCCGAACACGCGGTCGTAGAGCGAAATGCAGCACACTTCATTGACTCCCTTCAGGGTTTTGGCCCGAAGCAGTCACGCAACCTATGGCAGTGGCTGGGCCTGACGAGATACGAGATTCCCCTGGATGCCCGCGTAACAGCATGGGTAAACCTCAATCTGTCGAAGGAGGTAGATGCGAAACGTCTTAGCAACCGCCAATACTACGAATCAATCTTGGATTACTTGCAGGTTGTGTGCCGCGAAGCCCGGATTTTGCCTTGCATATTGGACGCAGCAGCGTTCGACTTCGAGAACGCAGCGAGTTCGCGGAGGCGAAAATGAGACAAGCGGTCCTGTATGCGCGAGTTTCCAGCAAAGACCAGGAACGGGAAGGATACTCAATTCCCGCGCAGTTGAAGCTGCTTCGGGAATATGCGCGCACCCATGACTTCGAGCTCGTGCGCGAGTTCCTCGACGTAGAGACGGCCAAGACCACAGGCCGCAAACAGTTCGGCGAAATGGTGCGCTTCTTCGGCGAGAACCCGCAGTGCCGTGTTGCTATCGTGGAGAAGACTGACCGCCTGTACCGCAACTTCCGCGATTGCGTCACGCTCGAAGACTTGGAAGTCGAAATCCACTTGCCCAAAGAGGGCCAGGTCATCAGCAGAGACGCCAAGTCCCAGGCTAAGCTGGTGCACGGCATTCAGGTTGTCATCGCCCGGAACTACATCGAGAACCTCCGTGAAGAAGTCCGCAAGGGGATGCGCGAGAAGGCCGAGCAGGGCATCTATCCAAGCCGGCCACCGCTCGGCTACCAGAACAACAAACTGGAACACACCATCGAGGTTGATCCGAAGAAAGCACCCATTGCGCGGCGTATGTTTGAACTATACGCCTCCAGCAAGCATTCGCTGGCCAGCTTGCGGCAAGCGCTTCTCGCCGAATTTGGCTGCCCGCTCGCGAAAGGCTATCTCGAACGCCTTTTGAAGAATCCCTTCTACAAGGGGCAGTTCATCTGGGAAGGCAAACTGTACCAGGGCACGCAGACGCCGCTTGTCAGTGCCGAACTTTTCGAGCAAGTGCAGGCTGTTTTCCGTGGCCATAACAAGCCGAAGTACCGGCGGCATGAATTTCGCCTTTGGCGGGCTACTGCGCTGCGCCTATGACGACTGCATGGTCACAGCGGAACTCGAGAAGGCCCGTTACATCTACTACCGCTGCACCGGCTTTCGGGGCAAATGCGAGCTCCCCTACTTCCGCGAGGAAGTGCTGGCCGACCGGCTCGGCCAGGTGCTGAAGAACATCCACATCCCGGATGCCGTCGTGACGCAGCTAGAAAAGTCCTTGCTCACCGATAAAGGCCGTGAGGAAACGATTCGCAGGCAGCAAGGCGAACGATTGCAGCAGCGGTTGAGTGCGGTGCGCAGGCGGCTCGATCAGGCGTACCTGGACAAGCTGGACAGTAAAATCAGCGAGGAGTTCTGGACGCGAAAAACCTCCGAGTGGCAGGCGGAAGAGCAGCAGATTCTACTCGCCGTGCAGGGCCTTCAAAGCGCGAATCCAGACAGAATGCTCGACGCGGTCCGCACTTTAGAACTCGCGAATAAGGCTCATTCTCT
>Ga0187893_10000266_pt1 | contig 134628 bp, 99 predicted proteins | sample MA1701074metaG_FD_139574 | JGI IMG/M metagenome (GOLD analysis project Ga0187893, IMG submission 139574) | White microbial mat communities from a basaltic lava cave in the Kipuka Kanohina Cave System on the Island of Hawaii, USA - MA170107-4 metaG ...
ACGGTGGACGTCTAGACCCACTTGAGCTACCGTTCCATCATTCCTCATGGCTGTCTCCTTTCTGACTTGCCAAGCCGGACAAGATACCATCCGGCGGGAGACAGCCTTTCATGAAATTACATTCTTGCGCTCCTTCGGAGCGAAGAGGCGTCGACCGCTTCATTCGTGGAAGCCGGGATTGTCGTGGGCATCTATGACATTCTCGCCGAGGACCGGATCGCAGCGGCGGGCGGCAGCGGCGGCAACTTCGATCTCGGCCCTCCCATTGGTACCATCACATTCTTCAGGGACTTCATTCCCCACGCCAACCGCCCATACGAGATCACATACAGCGCAAGAGTCTTCCACTTCGACCCCACGCCGCCCGGCACCCACGGCGACGCCTCCGGCGAATTCCACATCGCCATCACCCCCTTCCCCGAACAGGCGAGCGCGACATTGATGGCACTTGCACTGCTTGTGACGCTCGCGATCGCCGCAGACGATATACGCCCATCGCAACCGATTCGCCTGACGCTTGACCCGGCCGACGGGACTGTCGATCGGGCTCTGCGAACGCGCGCGAAACTACTCGCTCACCCACCACGGCGAGCAAGCTATCGCGGCTCGGATCCGGCGCGCGGCGCGTTGGCCGCGGCCTGAAGGACGTTTTTCAGTTGCTCGCCGTGCACGTCGTCGTTCGACTGAAACCAGAAGGAGAGTTCCGCGCCGCTGCTTCCGGGCCGGGCAAACTGCTGCCGAAGCCCCAAATGCTCGATCTGCGTCGGGGTGAATCTTCCACGAGGCAGGTTCAGGTCCACGCGCAGCGCCTCGCCCTGATGGGTGATGATCTTGCCGATGCGGCGGTCATCCGCGATCAACAGCTCAACAAATACCTTGCCGGTCCAGTCGATTTTCAATTGCGGGACGATCTTGCTGACTCGGCCGATGAAGCGGGCCAACTCCACCGGCTTCCACAACTTGCTCTGTGTCGCCGGAATGCATTGCTGCGAGAGATGCCAGGCCTTGCCGTCGGCCTTCCATGGCGCGGCGGTGGAACCATCTTTAGACAGCTTCCGCACATGCCCCAGGTAGGCTGTCACCGCATTTTTTAGAAATCCGTCGAAAGCCGACGTGGCAATCTCCTTCTTGTCGTGGACCAGGACCCGGACCTGCTCCATGGCCTCCCTGGCCCGCCTGATCTGGACCCGCGCCGTCTGTCCATAGGCCTGGACGTCCTCGCGCTCGTCCAACGGCTTGAGCTTCAGGCGGGCTTCAAGCGCCGAAGCGCGGAAGGTGTCGTGTGGAACGCGAAACGAGAGATCGAGCAGCCAGCGGCCGCCGGTCAGGGCGTGACAGAACCAGGGCACGGCGCTTTGAGCCAGACCATCCGGCGCGCGGGCTACAACTTCGACCCGCGCCCGGTCGTTCCAGTCGGTCGGCAAGAGCGCGGTCCTGCCAAGACGTTCGATCCGTCCGATCACGTATTCAAGCGCCCGGCCCTCCCACTCAACCGGCTTGCCCTCGCGGCTGGTGCGATCCACGGTGTGCCAGCGGCGGCCGTCGCGTTCCCAGGGCATCTTGACGCGTTCTTCGGAGACGACGAGCCCGGCACCGGGGCTGCGGTCCAACTCCGTCGCCGCCGCCTTCTTGGCATCGAAGACCTCCCTTGGCAGGCGCGGCCCGGCGGCCAAGACCTTTTTCAGCATTCGCCCGGTGTGCGAGTCGGCGACGACGGCCACGTCCTCCGGCGTGCCCTCGGCAACGACGTGCCCGCCATGGTCACCGGCCTCGGGGCCCAGATCGATCACCCAATCAGCGCTCTTGACGAGGTCGAGATTGTGCTCGACGCAGATGACCGTGTTGCCCAGGTCCACGAGGCGGTGCAGCACGTCCAAAAGTTTCCTGAGGTCGTCGAAGTGCAGGCCGGTGGTCGGCTCATCGAGGATGTAGACCGTCTTGCCGGTGGAGGGTCGGGCCAACTCCGCGGCTAGCTTCAGCCGCTGAGCCTCGCCCCCTGACAACGTCGGCGCGCCTTGCCCGAGGGGCAGGTAGCCCAGCCCCACGTCGGCGAGAGTCTTCAGCAGACGGCGGACCTTGGGCACATTTGCGAAGTGGTCGAAGGCCTGGTCGACCGACATGGCCAGGACCTCGGCGATGTTCTTGGCTTTGTAGCGGACGTCGAGCGTCTCGCGCTGGTAGCGCGTCCCGCCGCAGGTCTCGCACGGGACCCAGACGTCCGGCAGGAAGTGCATCTCGTGACACACCTCTCCAAGGCCTTCGCAGGCGTCGCAGCGGCCTCCGGGCCGATTGAAACTGAAGCGGTTGGCGGTGTAGCCGCGAATCTTGCTGTCCGGCAGGCGGGCGAAGACCTCGCGGACCAGATCGAAGATGCCGCAGTAGGTCACGGCGCTGGACAACGGAGAATTGCCGATCGGCTGTTGATCGACGTTGATCACCTTGTCGACGTGGTGAAGGCCGCGAATCTCGTCGTGCAGGCCCGGCGTGAGGCTTGCCCGATGGATGCGCGAGGCCAGGGCGGGGTAGAGGATGTCGGTGATCAGTGAGGACTTTCCCGATCCGGATACGCCGGTGACGCAGATCATGCGACCCAACGGGAACGAGACGTCGATCGACTTGAGATTGTTCTGCCGGGCGCCCACGATGGTCAGCAGGGGATGCTCGGGCGCCGGGTCATGCGCGTCATCCGCAACAGTCCGCACGCCGGAAACCGGGAGGATCGGCGGGACCGGCCGTCGATGGGTCGGAACCGGTATCGCGGACTTGCCCGACAGGTATCTGCCGGTGGCGGAACGATCGTCTCGCTGCACGCGCGTGGGCGACCCGGCAGCGATGACGCGCCCGCCGGCCGCGCCGGCCTGCGGCCCGAAATCGATCAGATGGTTGGAGGCTTCGATGACTTCGCGATCGTGCTCGACCAGAAGCAGCGAATTGCCGAGGTCCCTCAATTTGTGCAAGGCGGCAATCAGCCGGGCGTTATCGCGAGAGTGCAAGCCGATGGTCGGCTCGTCGAGGACGTAGAGCACGCCGGTCAGTCCGCTGCCGACCTGCGAGGCCAGGCGGATGCGCTGGGCCTCGCCGCCGGAGAGGGTCGGCGCCGAACGACCGAGGGAGAGATAGCCAAGCCCGACGTCGAGCAGGAATCGCAATCTCGACTTGATCTCCTGGAGCAATTCGCCGGCAATCCGCGCCTGTCGTCGATCGAGCTTGAGCGACCCGAAGAACTCCGCCGCTCCGGTCAGCGACATGGCGCAAACTTCGACGATGGTCTTGTCGCCGAGACGAACCGCGGCCGATTCCGGCTTGATGCGTCCGCCGCCGCAGGACTGGCAGGGGACCTCGGTGACCAGTTCCGCAAGCCGCGTGCGGTGCTGCCAGGACACCCGCGTGGCCTCGTCGATCGCTGGGAAGAAACCCTTCCATTGAAATCGCAGGCCCGACGCCCCTCGCTGCGGACCGGCGTCGATCCAGCGGTCGCCCAGCCCCCATAGCAGAGCGTGCCGAGCCTCCGCGGAAAGCCGGGAGACCGGCTCATGCGGGTCGCAGCCGATGGCCACGGCAAGTGCCACAATCATGGCACTAAGCAGCGGCCGACGGTCGGCGTCCTCCCAACCCACAATCGCGCCGGAGAGCAGCGATTCCGCCGGCCGAGCGATCACCGCCTCGGCCCGGGTGCCGCGCTGCGTCCCCAATCCCTCGCAGGCTCCACACCATCCGAGCCGAGAATTGAAGCTCAATTGGTGCGGCGTGAGTTCCTCATAGCTGGTCCCGCACACTTCACACGCCAAATGCTGCGAGAACCGCATTGCCGCCGGCCGCACGGCAGGGGTTTGCGCATCGCGGGCCCGGACCTCGTCGGCTCCGCGGGCTTGGCCAGCCTCGACGGCGAGCATCACCCCCTTGCCCAGGGCCAAGGCATGCTCGATGGACTCGGCGATGCGCCCCCGGGCCGCGCCGCGGACGATGACCCGGTCCACGACCAGCTCGACGGCATGATCGCGCTTGGCATCGAGGCGAATTTGTTCCGATAGGTCGCGGACCTCGCCGTCGATGCGCACCCGCACGTAGCCCTCGCCGGCGCTGCGGGTAAGAATCGCCTCCCACGTTTCTCCGGCGGATGGCTCGACCGGCGCGCACAACAGGAGCGGCGTGCCGTCGGGCCGGCTCATGATCTTCTCGACGATCTCGTCGCTGGTCTGCGTGCCGATCTTCACGCGGCACCGCGGACAGCAAGGCGTTCCCACCCGGGCCCAGAGCACGCGCATGTAGTCGTAGATTTCGGTGATCGTGCCGACCGTCGATCGTGGGCTTTTTGTCGGGGCCTGCTGCTCGATGGCGATGGCCGGGGAGAGTCCGTGGACGTGGTCGACCTTCGGCTTCTGCAACTGGCCGAGGAACTGTCTGGCATAGGCGGAGAGGGATTCGACATATCGCCGCTGCCCCTCGGCATAGACCGTGTCAATGGCGAAGCTGGTCTTGCCGCTGCCGGACAATCCCGAACAGACGGTCATTTTGCCGCGGGGGATATGCGCGGTGACGTCCTTGAGGTTGTGCTCCCTCGCTCCGACGACCAGGATGCCGTCGCGGCCTTGGGCGGCGTTGCCCAAGGGTTCACCGCGACGCTGCGCGTCGCGGCTAAACTCGGATGATTCGACAGCTCGGCGTTTCGGCGTTTCGACGTTTCGACGTTTTGACGTTTCGACGTTTCGCCTTTTCGGGGTTTCCCGCAGCGCCAGCCCGGTGTAGGACGTCGCGCAGGCCGCCACGTCTTCCGGCGTTCCCGAGACGACGACGTAGCCGCCCGCCTCGCCGCCCTCGGGACCCAAGTCGATGACCCAGTCGGCGGTCTTGATGACGTCCAAGTTGTGCTCGACCACGAGGACCGTGTTACCGGCGTCGACGAAGCCGTGCAGGACTCCCAGCAGACGGCGGACGTCCTCGAAATGTAGGCCGGTGGTCGGCTCGTCGAGGATGTAGAGGGTCCGCCCGGTCGATCGCTTCACCAACTCGCGGGCCAGCTTGATGCGCTGGGCCTCGCCGCCGGAGAGCGTGGTGCTGGATTGGCCGAGCTTGACATAGTCCAGGCCCACGTCGTGCAGCGAGCTGAGCATCTCCCGGGTTCTGGGAATGGCGTCGAAATGGGCCAGGGCCTCCTGTACGTCCATCTCCAGGACTTCGTAGATGCTCTTGCCCTTGTAGCGAACTTGGAGAGTCTCACGATTAAAGCGGCGGCCCTGGCAGATCGGGCACTGGACCCACACGTCGGCGAGGAAGTCCATTTCAACGCGGTTGGCTCCATTCCCGTCGCAGGCCTCGCATCGCCCGCCGCCGGCTTCGCCGGTGGCGACGTTGAAGCTGAATCGCCCGGGGGCATAGCCTCGGACCTTGCTGTCCGGCAGTTGGGCGAACAGGTCGCGGATCCCATCGAAGAGCTTGATGTAGGTGGCCGGGTTGCTGCGCGGCGTGCGTCCGATCGGCGATTGGTTGATGTCGATGAGCTTGTCCAAATGGTGCGCGCCGCGGATGCGATCGTGTTCGCCGGGATTCGCGTTCTCGACGCCGTTCAATTGGGCGGCCAGGGCCTCGCGAAGGATGTCGCTGACCAGCGAGCTTTTTCCGGAGCCGGAGACGCCGGTGACGCAGACGAAGCGGCCGAGGGGGAATTCGACGGTGATGTTTTTTAGGTTGTTATGCCGCGCGCCGTCAACGACGAGCCACGCGCCATGGGCGCGATGGGGAGAGGTTGGTTGGATGCTGATACGGCGTGCCATCGTTGTGCGTCAAATCCCAGCCTCGCGCTTAAGCCGCTCCAAGTCCTCGCGCATACCGAGTTGGTCCGCCCAGTGATGCAGAAACGCCCAGTCGAGGCGCACCCCTTGAATCCGTGCCACGGACAGCGCGTTTTCCCACTGCTTTTGCGACCGTGTCTCCTTTCTCCACAGGAGCTTCATCAAGACAATATCCTCGGCCGACACGGTCCAATACAGCTTGCCCTCAAGTCCGTACCGTACCTTCTTGCGACGGCTCAGAACTCCTGCCAAATAGCCTTCACGGGGAAGAAAGGACAAGTCGACCTTCCATCCCGTCTGATTATCCGTGATATTGATGATGGACTCACGAATGGCCGCATCGCGAATCGCGTCATCGTCATGGTAGAAACGGCTGGGCAGGCTTCTGAGAAAAGCGTCAAGGGCGGATGAGGACGCAAAGAGGCAGACGTCCACGTCTACGCTCGCATAGACCTCTCCATGGGCGGAGCTCGCGAGCGAACCGGTAATCGCGTAGACAATGCCTGCGCGATCCATTAGTTCACAGATCGTGTCGACCAAGTTGAACAGGCTGTTGTTCATTCCGTCTGTTCCGTGCTTGCCGGATGGGCGCCCATCAGCAAGTCGGTCATCTGGGCTACCAATTCAAGCCGGCGTGACGGGCTCATCGCCTGCGCCAAGAACCTCTGAAGTCTCCGGTCCCTATCGGCCGGACTCTCATTCTGAAGAATCTCATCCATCAGCCGATTCAGCCGATCCAACCGAGCGGCGCACCCATTCTCCGATGACGGATCGCTCATTTCCTCTTCCCCTCTCGGTGCCTGGATTTCGAGGGAACTGCCACCGGCCGGCGCTGCTTGGGCACCTCGATCTCGCGGCGGCCCGACAGGTATTGGCCCGTCAGCGAGTCGGCAGCGCGCATGATTTGGTCCATCGTTCCCTCGGCCACGACTTGGCCCCCGCGAATACCGGGCCCCGGGCCGAAGTCGACGACGTGATCGGCCGCGCGGATCGTCGCCTCGTCATGTTCCACAATGATGACCGTGTTTCCCAAGTCGCGCAGCGCCTCGAGGCTCTGGAGCAGCATCTGGTTGTCGCGGTGGTGAAGCCCGATCGACGGCTCGTCGAGCACGTAGAGCACGCCGACCAGGCCGGCCCCGATCTGCCCGGCCAGCCGAATCCGCTGAAGCTCTCCGCCGGAGAGGGTCGGGGCCGTTCGGGCCAGCGTCAGATAGTTCAGCCCCACCCGGGACAGGAAGTCCAGCCTCGTGGCCAGTTCCTTCAATACCTCGGCGGCGACGATTCGCTGCACGGCGGTCAGCGACAATCGATCCAGGGCCTCGCGGACGTCGGTAATCGCCAAGCTGCACAATTCGTGGATGTTGGGGCCCGGCGTGCGACGGTCCGTGATCGCCAATCGGACGGCCAGGGCCTGTGGATTCAGCCTCGCCCCGCGACAAGCGGTGCAGGGTCCGCGGCGCATGAACTGTTCGTAGTAGGTGCGCACAAAGCCCGCCTTGGCCTTGCGGTACTTGTCGCGCAGTTCCTCGATGACGCCGTCGAAGGTGCCGCCGTGCTTCCAGACGCCCCCGGACCACCGCCAGGCGTAGGTGATGTGACGATCACCGGTGCCGAAGAGCAGCGCGTCGCAGGCCTTTTTGGGCAGCTCTTTCCAGGGCAGATTGATGTCGAAGCCGACGGCCCTGGCCACGCCCTCGTAAATGTGGCGACGCCATTTACCGACCTTGGTCCTCATGGGTGCGACGCACGGGGCATAGAAGCTCAGGCTGGGGTCCGGCACGAGCAGCTCGGGATCGAAGTCGATCACCTCGCCGAGCCCGTCGCAGGTCTCGCACATCCCCTGCGGCGAGTTGAACGAAAAGAGCTGCGGCGTGGGCGGCTCGTAGGCCACGTTGCACCGGCCACAGGCGAACTTCGAGGAAAACACCCTCTCGGCAGCGGCTCCGGACCGAACGCCTTGCTCGCGATCGGCGGCGACAATCAGCGCGCCGTTGCCGAGGCGCAAGGCGTTTTCCACGGCCTCGGCCAATCTCGGCCGAGCGGATTCATCGAGCTTAAGGCGATCGACGACCACTTCGATGTCGTGCCGCTGGTTCTTCTTGAGCGACAGGTTCTCGCCGAGGGACACGATTTGGCCGTCCACCCGGGCCCGGACGAAGCCGGCCCGCACGAGGTCCTCGAACAGGTCGCGGAACTCACCCTTCTGGCCGCGGGCGACGGGGGCCAGGACGAGCACGCGCGCGGGAGTTGGATGGTCGCCCGCTCCCTGACGCCTGCTCCCACGAGAGCGGGGGTCGCGGCTTTGATCAAGCCGGTCGCAGTTCGGATCGGGAGAAAACGCGTTCAAGATGCCGGCGACGATCTGCTCGCGGGATTGGGCGGAGATGGGCCGTCCGCATTTGCCGCAATGTTGCACGCCGATCCGCGCATAGAGCACGCGCAGGAAATCGTAGATCGCCGTCACGGTGCCGACGGTGGATCGCGGATTCCAGCCCGTCGTCTTTTGTTGAATGGCGATGGACGGCGAGAGTCCGGTGATCAGGTCGCAATCCGGCTTCTGGAGCTGGCCCATGAATTGCCGCGCGTAGGACGACAGCGACTCGATGTATCTCCGCTGACCCTCGGCATAGAGGGTGTCGAAGGCCAGCGAACTCTTGCCGCTTCCTGAGACGCCGGTGAAAACGACGAGAGCATTCCGCGGCAGCGACAGCGAGACGTTGCGCAGGTTGTGCTCCCGCGCTCCACGGATTTCGATGGTGGCAGGTTCCATGAGCAGGCCGTCCGTCTGGATTGTAAGGGAATTGTACGGCCCCGAGGGGATTCGTCGCCGGGGCGCCGCCTTAGGAACGGTTTCAATTCCACGTCGAGCCGCGGCCTTCAGGCCGCGCGGCCGTTCGTAAACCAGGTTCTGAAACAACTCATTAGTCCGCCCCGACGAGGTGTTCCTCGGGCTGCTCAATCGCCTGGGGAGGCGGAGCCTGGCCGGTGGCGGAGCGACGCCTCTGGCCGACGATGTCGAGTGAGTCCGGACCCAGGATCGCCTCGATCGCCGTACGGTATGCGTCGTCCGGCCGCACGCCGAGCGAGGAATCGCAGCGCACCACGGTGGTCATCTGGTCCGGCGTCCGCAGGCGGATGAAGAGCGGTCGATCGCCCGCATGGCTCCGGCACACCTCCCTGACCCGTTCGAGGACCGTGGGAGACAGTCCGACCGTGTTGACGTTCAGGATGACCGCCTCGGCGAGTCTGGCCGCGCCCTGCTCCAGGCCGATGGCCTCGGAGACGCGAAGCGACGGGTCCTCGCGGCGGCGATCGACCCGCCCACGGAGGAAGACGAGTCGATCGGGGCCGAGCAGATCGCGAAAACGCTCCAGCTCTTCGCTGTAGACGACGGCCTCGATGGAGCCGGTGAGGTCCTCGACTGTCAAAACGGCGAGCTTGGAGCCTGCGTTGCGCCCGGTCTTGGTGGCGACGGTTCTCATTCGGCTGATCATGCCGCCGATGACCAGCTCCGCGCCGTCGTTGAAGCCGGGTAGGTCGGCGCAGTCGGCGGTGGCGAACTTGCGAAGCACGGCCGCGTGATTGGAGAGCGGATGGCTGGTGACGTAGAAGCCCAGGACGGATTTTTCGTGGGCCAGCATTTCCGACTCGGTCCACTCTTCCACCCCCAGGGCCGGAGGGGCGCAACTTTCGGCCTCGCCGAACATCGACATCTGCCCGGAGAGGCGATCCCTCTGTGCCTCCGCCCCCATGCGGATGGCCGCGTCCAGCGCCGCGGCCAGGCTTCGGCGCATGGCCCCTGTGGAATCGAGCGCGCCGGCCTTGATCAGGGCTTCGAGCACCCCGCGATTGACGGCGGCGAGATCGATCCGCTCACAGAGATCAAAGATGTCTCGGAATGGGCCTCCCTGTCGGCGGGCCTCCGCGATGCACTCGACGGCTTTCTCGCCGACGCCCTTGATCGCCGCCAGGCCGAAGCGGATGTAGGCCTTATCCTCGCGGCCGGCGTCGATGACGGTGAAATCGACGCCGCTGGAGTTGATGTCCGGGGGCCGCACGTCGATGCCGAGCCTCCGGCACTCTTCGATGTACTCGACGACCTTGCCGGTATCGCCCATCTCGTAGGTGAGCAGCGACGCCATGAACTCCAGGGGGTAGTAGGTTTTGAGGTAGGCCGTTTGAAAGGCCACCAGGGCGTAACCGGTTGAATGGGCCTTGTTGAAGGCGTACTCGCCGAAGGGGAGGATTTGATCGAAGACCTCCACGGCGGCGCGCCGGCTCAGCCCCTGGCGCACGCACCCCTCGACGAACGGCGCACGCTCAGCTTCGATCATCGCCGTAATTTTCTTGCTGATCGCCTTGGCGAGGCGGAAGGCGCGCTTGCGTTCGATGCCGCCGAGGAGATTCACCAGTCGCGCGACCTGTTCCTGGTACACGATGATGCCGAAGGTCTCCTGGAGGACTTCGTCCAGGACCTTGTGGGGCGTTCGCCAGCTTTCGCCGTGCTTGCGGGCGATGTAGGCGTCGATGTTGACCATGGGGCCAGGTCGATAGAGGGCGTTGGCTGCGATGAGGTCCCCGATGCGATTGGGGCGCATCTTCATCAGCACGTCGCGCATCCCGCCGGACTCGAACTGGAACATGCCCTTCGTCTGGCCCGAGGCAAACAGCGAATAGACCCGCCCGTCCGTCAGGTCCAGATGTTCCAAGTCGATCGCGACCCCGTGGTTCTGCTTGATCAACTCGCAAGCGCGGGTCAGGACGCTAAGAGTGCGCAGCCCCAGGAAGTCCATCTTGAGCAAGCCCACCAGTTCGACCGTCGGCCCGTCGAACTGGGTGACCACGACATCCGCGCCCGCGGCCTTGTAGAGCGGCAGGAGCGTGTCCAACGGCTGGTCGGCAATCACCACGCCGGCCGCATGTACCGCGGCGTGCCGGGCCAACCCCTCGACCCGTCGCCCGATGTCGATCACTCGGCGGACCCGCGCGTCCTCCTGGTAGAGCCGCTTCAGCTCCGGCTCCTGCGAAAGGGCCTTCTCCAGCGTCATCTTCAATTCTTCGGGTACCAGCTTGGCGATGCGGTCGGCATCCGCGAGCGGCACGCCGGTCACGCGGCAGACGTCGCGAATCGCGGCGCGGGCCTTCAGCGTCCCAAAGGTGATGATCTGGGCCACGTGGCCATACTTCTCTCGCACGTAGCGGATGACCTCGTCGCGGCCGTCCTGGCAGATGTCGATGTCGATGTCCGGCATCTCGTCGCGGTCCGGATCCATGAACCGCTCGAAGTAGAGGCCGTACCGCAGCGGGTCCGGCTGCGAGAGATACAGACAGTAGGCCACGACGGAGGAGCAACCGCTGCCGCGCGCCCCGCAGGCGATGCCCTTGGTGCGGGCGTATTGGACGAAGTCCCAGACGATGAGGAAGTAACTGGAGAAGCCCTTCGACTGGATGACCTCCAGTTCGTAGTCGATGCGTTCACGTAGTTCCGGGGAGATGTCGCCGTAGCGCTCGCCGGCGCCTTGATAGACGAGGGCCCGTAGGAACTCCTCGGGGGTGCGCTTGTTTGGCGGGCGATAGACCGGCATGTGCCGCTTCTTGAAGTCGAGATCGACGTTGCAGGCTTCGGCGATGGCCACGGTGTTGGACAGGGCGGAGCCGCAATCGGCAAAGAGCGCCTGCATCTCCTCGGGCGATCTCAAATAGAACTGATCCGTGGGGAACTTGAACCGCTTCTCTTCGCTCTGGAGGGCGCGAGTGTTGATGCAGCAGAGCACGTCGTGGGCGTCCGCGTCATCTCGCCGAAGATAATGGACGTCATTGGTGGCAATGAGGCCGAGGCCCTTGCGGTTGGCGATCTCGATCAGCTCCGGGTTGATCGCGCGCTGCTCCTCGATTCCGTGGTCCTGAAGCTCGATGAAGAATCGCTCCGGACCGAAGACCTCCAAGTACCACTCGGCGATCTTCTCGGCGCTGGCGCGGTCGCGGTGAACCAGGGCCTGGGGTATCTCCGCGCCGAGGCAGGTGCTGGTGCAGATCAACCCTTGGCGGTGGGCGGCCAAGACCTCACGGTCGATCCTGGGCTTGGAGTAGAACCCCTCGCAGTAGCCGATCGACGCCAGCTTCAACAAGTTTTCGTAGCCGACGTTGCTGGCCGCCAAGAGCAGCAGGTGGTAGTTCGTCTCGCCGCGCGGGTCTGCGTCCTTGGAGCGGCGGTCGCCGGGGGCGATGTAGGCCTCCATACCGATGATCGGCTTGACCCCCGCGGCCAGGGCCGCGCGATAGAACTCGATGACCCCGAACATGTTGCCGTGGTCGGTGATGGCGAGCGACGACATCCCGAAGGCCTTCGCCGCGCTTACCAGTTCGTCGATGCGATTGGCCCCGTCCAGGAGACTGTAGTGCGTGTGCACGTGGAGGTGAACGAAGGGGACCGCGCTGGCGTGGGACATAAGACCATCAGCCTCCGTGCTGGACGCGGATCAAATGGCTCGGGAGTCAGGCGCTCAAGCGACGATCTTACCGCGCGTCGCGGCGACCGGGAACATCGCCGGCGGCGCATGTGAATTGTCCGACGCCACGCCCCGGTACGGCTGCGGGGCCGCTGGCGGTCAATCTATCGATGGCCTGACGCACCGGCCCGACGTCATGCACGCGCACCATCGCGGCTCCCTGCATGGCACAGAGCGCTGAAACGATCACGGTGCCCGGAAGCCGCCGACCGGGGTCGGCCTCGCCCAGCAGTTCGCCGAGGAAAGCCTTGCGCGACGCGCCCACCATCACCGACCAGCGCCGAGTAAACTCGCCGACGCTCAGGATCAGCTTCAGGTTGTGATGGAGCGTCTTGCCGAAGCCGATGCCGGGATCGACGATCATGCGAGCAACATCAACACCTGCCTTGGCCAGGACCTCCGTCCGACGATCGAAGAATTCCGCGACCTCCCGGACCACGTCTGCATATCGAGGGGAATTCTGCATCGTCGCGGGCGTGCCCTGCATGTGCATGACCACGAACGGCACGCGCCGCTCGGCGAGCAACCCAGCCATCGCAGAATCGTGCCGCGCCGCCGAGACGTCGTTGATGAAATCCGCGCCGGCGTCGAGGGCCCGGGCGGCGACCTGCGCCGAGCGCGTGTCGATCGAGACGGGCAGAGCGACTCCGGCGTCGCGAAGGCCCTCGATGACCGGAATGACGCGGTGAATCTGCTCCTCGTCGTGAACCTCCGCCGCGCCAGGTCGGGTGGACTCGCCGCCGACGTCGATGACATCGGCGCCTTCCGCAGCCATTTGCCTGGCCCGCGAAATGGCGGCTGCCGGATCGAGGTAACGGCCCCCATCGCTGAAGCTGTCAGGGGTCACGTTGAGGACCCCCATGACCTGGCATCGCCCATCGAGGATCAGCGACCCGTGCGGTGTATCGAAGGCCTGTCGCATAAGATTGGTTGGGGCTCGGTTTGCACGCTTAGGCCCGAATGATACCTTGCACAACCTAGGCGGTAAAACCGGCGGCAATTCCGCCGGCAGGCACAATCGAATCGGGAACCGATGAGACACGGGGCGACCTTCCAGAATTGCGTGGCGGCCGGCCTCGTGGCGGCTTGGGCATTGGTGTGCGGATGGCCGACGCTTCATGCCGGCTTTCTGAGCGGCGATGACCAGCGGCTTATCCTCGAGCACGTCCTGGTCAACCACCCATCGCCGCGGCACGCCGCGAAGCTGCTCACCGTGGTTCACGGCGATCTGTACCAGCCCCTGCCGATGTTGAGCTTTCAACTGAACTACGCTTTCGCGGGCCCGGACCCGTCGGGTCACATCGAGATCAGCGCGCGTGGTTTCCATGTCACGAACGTGGTGCTTCACGGCATAAACAGCCTGCTGGCGTTCTTCGTCGCCGCGCGTCTGGCGAGGTGCCGTCGCGTGGGGGTCCTCACGGGACTTTTCTTCGCGGCCCATCCGTTTGCCGTGGAACCGGTCGCCTGGGTCAACGGCCGGATGATCCTGCTGGCAACGATGTTCTCCCTGCTCGTGCTGCTGGTCGGTCTCAATCGCAGGGAAGATGGGCGCAGTTGGTGGGTCGTCGGCGGCGCCTTGGCATGGCTCTGCGCTCTGTTCTCGAAGGTCTTGCCGACCGTTCCCCTCGCGGCGGCTTGGTGCGATTATCGAATGTGCGGCCGGCTGCCGCGTCGCGCGTGGGGCGTCTATGCGGCGTTCCTTGCCGTCGGCGCCTCGGCGGCATGGCTGGCACTGCGATCGACGACTGAGGCCGGCCTCATCGAGGAGACTCAGGCCGAGGCCTCGACCGGCATCGTTGCTCGGGTGCTGTTGGCCGGCGGTTACTACCTTCAGAACTACGTGTGGCCGAGCCGACTGACCGCCTGGTCGCCCCCTCCAGAGGCGGTGCCACTGGTATCAGGTTCGTGTGGATTGGCGACCTTGTCATGGGCATGCCTCGGCGCGCTGGCGCTGGTCGCCCACCGGACGAACAAGACCGCCTATTCCGGACTGGTGCTCTTCGTGATTCTGATCCTGCCGTTCCTCGGAGCCGGGGCGGCGCGCAGGTTTTTGGCGGCGGATCGATACATGTATCTGCCGATTCTCGGTCTGCACTTGGCCGTCGCGGCCGGCGCGGTCGCGGCGCTCGATGCGCTCGCCAAGCGTTTCTCTCGATCTCTCGGCAGAGGCTTGGTGAGCGCCGCGGCATTGGCCCTGCTTTCCACGTGGACGGCGGCCGGTTGGCGGCACGCGGGGACCTTCGGCAGCAGCGTGGCCTCCGCCGCCCGAACGGTCGAGGTCTATCCCGACAGCGAATCCGCGTTTGCCCAGCTCGCCAAGGCCCATCTGTTTGAGGGCGCGCCCGATGCGGCGCTGGAGGTCGCACGCGCGGCTCAGTGGCGCTGGCCGGACAGCGCCCGTCTTGCGGCGGCGGCCGGCGAAGCCCTTCGCGCCAAGGGGCAGTGGCGTCAGGCGGAGAAGGAACTCCGTGCCGCGACGAGATTGGCCCCCAACTTCGCCCGGGCGTTTTATTACCTGGGCAGCACGTTGGAGCAGCTTGGTGAAACGGAAGAAGAACTAGCCTGCTACCGAAAGATCCTCGAACAATCGCCTGATTACCTACCCGCCATCGTGGCCCTGGCCCACGGCCATCAGGCGGCGGGGCAAATGGATGAAGCCGCTCGTCAATTCCAGCGCGCGATCGAGGTCAATCCGTATGACCGCAACAGCCGGTTCTCACTGGCGACGATCCACATGCGGGCGCGCCAATGGGGTCCGGCGAGCGGTCAGTTTCGGGCGATTCTGGACCTCGATCCGGACGATGGACCGGCACTGCTCAATCTAGGCGCGGCACTGGCCAACCTGGGAGACACTGGCGAGGCCATCGCACTTTTCGATCGATTGCTCCGGCTCGATCCCACCAACCCGGCCGTGCGGATCAACCGCGCAGGCCTATTGCCGCTCGTCGGGCGCTCCGACGAGGCCGAGGCCGAGTATCGCAGGCTGTTGTTAGGCAATGTGAGGAATCGGGACGCTATCATCGGGTTGCACGAGCTTTTTCAGCAGGCGGGACGGATGGAGGAGCTTGTCGCCCTGTGGAGGAACCACCCGGACGCGTTGGAGGACCCGATCGAGCGGCGGGCGTGGATGGCCTGGGCCCAGGTCCTGGCGGGTAGTGACTTGGCGGCAGCGGCCTCTTTGGTGGAAGAGATTCCTTCGGACCACGCCGCTCGATCCTTCGGGGAATGGGCGCTGGCCTTCGGAGAACTGGCGCGCGGTGACGTCGAATATTTCCGAAGACGAATGAGCCGGCGACCGGCGACGCCGACGCAAACCACTAGCCGGCACGAGCAGGCTCGGATCATTCGGATCGCATTGGCCTCGTTGCCGGAAACGGTTCGTCGATCGGCCCCGGGAACCTATGCCTTGGTCCTGGCGCTGGCTTTCGATGGGGACAACGCCGGCGCGCGATTGGCGCTGCGCGACCTAGAGAAAATGCCGGATTCCGCGGCCTGGGCGCAGGATGTTGCACAATTGGAAGCGCGGCTCAACGGCGAATGAGCGCGGCATCGACGATGTTGACGCGGTCCTGCACCGGTCCGCGCTCCCCGAAGCCGACGATGATGGTCAGCTCCTTGCCTCCGGCCACGGAGACGTCGATTCGCCGCGGCGGCTGTCCGGCGACTAGGTGCTCGAGCCTCGCAAGTTCTTTGCCGTCCAGTTCGAGGGTCAACTCAGCATCGGCCGACTTGCCCGCCGAATCATCAATCCCCGCAAATGTCCTGAAGCGATCGTATGCGCCGTCGAGCTTCCAGGAGGCGCGACAGGCGGAATGCAGGCCGATGCCATGTCGAAAACGGACCCCGCCGACGGTCAACGCGTCGCCGAGCACGCTGGTATCAACGCGAATCGGCCAGCCGGTCGTGAAGTAGGGGATGCTCTGGTATGCGGCGACAGGTACGTCACTCAACCAGACTCGGCGGCCGCCCTCAACCTCCACGTCCGCCAGGGCGGAAAACGGGACCGAGACTGAACTTTCGTCGAATAGGCTGAGATTGACTCCTTCCGCCTCCCAACGCAGATTGCCTGTGCGGATTGTCGTCCCGTCGGCCAGGTGGACCCTAGCCGCAAGACCCTTCGGCGACGACCTCTCGTCACCGGCCAGGACCAGGTCGCTTAAAGACTTCCAGGCTAGAAAACGCTCCGTTTCTGCATCGACGAACATGAATCCATCTTCCGTCGCGGCCTCAAGGGTTCCGCGGATCACGTCTCCGCTGGCCAGGGCCGCCTGATCCTCATCGCCGGCCCCGGTCACCGCGGGCCGCTTGGCGCCGACCCGCGAAACACGACCGACGTCAAGCAGCGGCAATCGGAGGATGCCGAATTGTGGATGAGCGGCAGTGAGATGGCGCTCGTCGCCGCCGACGAGCTCGACGAAGAGCGTCGAGCCATCGCGCATCTCGACCCGCCAGGGCCCGCGCGGCTGCTCATGTTGCTGCGCCCGGCAAGCCAATCGATCGAGGTCCGCGGACGGCAGAACTTCGAGGCGGCCATCGTCGGAGGAGAGTCGCAACGGCTCGCCGAGCCGCCAGGTCTCCATTCGGCCGTCGATGCGGCGCCCCTCGACGGTGGTGACCGCTACGAGCGGCGGATCGGTTCCCGCCTGCGCCGGCAGGAGCAGCGAGATTGCGATCAGCGCCGACGTTGAAGGATAGCTGGTCATCTCTGAAAGATCGGCAGCGTCTGCCGGGGAATCTGAAGGATGATCAGGGCCATGGCCGTGCCGTACTCATCGCCTGCCTGCCCATGCCAGAAGCCCTCCGGCGACTGCTTGGCCAATAATTCGTCGCGCACAGCCGGCCACCATCGTTCCCAGTGCTTGCCTCCCGCCAGGAACATGGCCTGGGCGGCGTAATAATGGCCGTAAAAATAGTGCGTCTGTTCCTGGGCCTTGCCCGGGATGAACTTCTCCAGATACGCCAGGCCCTTCCGCGTCGCAGTGTCGTCGTGAATGCCTGCGTAGTAGAGCGCCGCAACGCCCGCCGCCGATCGGGCGAACATCGAACCGGTCGAGTCCAGCATGTATCGAAACCCGCCGTCAGGATTCTGACTGTCATGGACGTACTGGATGGCTCGGTCGATCGTGCTTTTCGGCACGGTGACGCCGGCGTTCCTCGCTGATCGCAGCGCCATGATCTGGCAGATGGTCACCGACAGGTCGGCATCGGCGCGGACCGGATGATAGCGCCAGCCGCCGCGATCGTTCTGCGTGCGGACGATCAAGGCGACGGCCTTCCGCAGTTTCTCCCGCAAGTCGGGCCGGTGCGACATGCCGTACATCTCGCCGAGGTACAAGGTGGCGAAGCCGTGGCCGTACATCGGACCGTACGAGGTTTCCGCGGCGATCAGGCCCGACTGCTCGGAAGCCGCGTCGAGCACGAAGTCCAGGCCGGCCTCGACCGTCGGTGCGTAAGGTCCGCGGCCCGGCAGGTTGCCGTCACTGACGAAGGCCAGACAGGCCAGCGAAGTGATGCCGACGTGTCGGCCGTACTGCGAGGCGCTGCCGAAGGAGCCGTCGTCGGCCTGCTGTCGGGCGAGCCAGGAAAGCCCTCGCGAGATGGCCTGTTGAAGCTGTGCGGAGCTATCGGCGCTATCACCCTCGTTGCGCTGCTCGGACTCCGCCTGGCGCTCGGTCTGGGCGGCGTTGGAAGTCGGGGGTTCCTGGGCGTGGCTCGCCGGGCACAAGAAAAGACACGCCGCGGCGGCCAATCGCCGTGATTGCTTGAAATGCCGCCTCCTAGAGCCTGGGATGGTCGTGATCATTCTCTGTTCGCCTCTTCCGCGAGCCGGCGGTAGTACTTGAGAATGTGCTCCCGATATTTGGGCAGGAATTCCTCGTCGAAGCCTTGGGAGATTTCCTCGCGTTCACGCTGAGGCAGATACCCCCAACCTCGCGACATCTGCGACTTGCTCTTCAATCCTCTCCGCTCGCCGGCCCCCTCTCCTTCCGCCGGAGCCCCGCCGCCTTGCGGGTTCGGCGCCGACTTGTCGGATCCCTTGGTCGACGCTCGGCGCGACGGTCGGCCGCCGGCCTTTTCGCGCGGTCTGCGGGTTGTCGATCCGGCGCGACCGGAGGCGCTATTCTTCTGGGCCTGCTCGATGAGCTTGTCGATGCTGGAAACGACCTGGGCTTGTACGCCGCGGGTCTTGTCGCCGGTCTCGAAACGATCCGCGAGCAGGTCGCAGGCCTCCTGCATGCGCGACAGGGTCTCCTCGACGGTGTCCTGGGCGCTTGATTCTCCGCCAAGAAGCCGCCGAACGACCTCATCATCGACCGTCCGCGCCGGCCTGCTGGTCGGTCCCTGCGAGATCGTCTGGTCCTGCCCGGCGGGCCAACCCATGAATAGGTGCATGTGAATCCCCGCATAGAGGCAGGCAGGCCCGAGCGAGACGATGAAAGTCATTGGGCGCCTCCTGCGGCCGCGGCGTTGCGGACCATCTCCAGGGCCAATTCACGGATCTTGCGCTGCTCGGAGCCCAACGCGCCGACCTCACGCAACTGCTCTTCGGAGCGGGCCAGCGGCTCGGGCAGGGTCGAGTCGAGCTTCGCGGTTTCCTCGTTGACCGCGACCTGTAGCACGCGCAGGACCTTGAGCTCCGCCAGGGTGGGGATCGGTTTCGAAGGCGTCGGCTGCGCGGCGCCGCCTCCGCCGTCCTGAACGAACTCCATTCGCTTTTGGGTCGGCTTCGACGAGGCGGCGTCGATCAGCTCGCCGAGGAGACGGAGGATTCGGTCCTGACTCTCCATCGCGCTGCGGCCGTCGCGGGCGAAGAGGGCCTCTGCGGCCGAATCCATGTCCAAGACCACTTGGTCACACACGTACGCATACACCACGCTCGCGTTCATCTTCTCCTTGACCGCCTCCACGGGCTTGCGAAGACCTTGTTGTCGCTTCGAGAGTCGGCTCAATCGCAAGCCGGCGGCACGCGAGGGCTCCGCGGATGGCCCGGCGTCGGCCACGATTCGTGAGGTCTCATCATGGAGGGCCGCTTGCTCGCGGCGAATCTCCGCGAGGGCCGCAACGATCGCGGCGAGACTACGTTCGGCGATCGCCTGCTGGGTCCTCGTCTCAAGCTGTTCCAAGAGTGCCAGGGCCTCTTCGAGCGAAGCGAGGGCATTTCCTTGCGGCGTCTCGGCCGCGACTCCGTCCGACCGCTCCAGAAGGGCCGCCGCGTCGGCCATCTCGGCCGCCGCATCCAGCACCCGCGCCTGAGCCGCCGGCCCCTCCTCCTCCTCGACACCCACCTTCTTGGCCACGGATCGGGCGGTAGATTCCAGGCTGAATTGGCGGTCGGCAACATCCGCCAACTCATCGGCCGGCGCATTCCCGCCCCGCGCCCTTTGGTTCCGCTCGATCAAACTTCGCTGGGACTCGATCAGCCGCTTGATGCGGGTGATCACATCGTGCAGCTCGCGAGAGAGGTTGGCCAGTTGGCGATCGGGCTTTTGTTCCAATGTCACGATCATGGCGCGAATCGCCTCGGCGGCCAGCCGCTGCGATTCTCCGGCCTGAACCAACTGGTTGGCGCGGATCGACTCGGCCGCCTCCTCCAGCCTCAGGAGAAGGGCCTGATCCCGTGCGATCTGGCCCGCGACGTCGAGGGACTCGGCGGCGGCGGGGTCTACCGTGCGGCGCTTGGCGGTCCACTGCTCCATGGCCTCGAGCAGCTCGGAGGCGTCATCGCGAAGCTGCGATTGGTCGACGGACCCGCGCATCAGGGCGTCCCTTTCGCCTTCGTCGAGTTCCTCAGTCGATCGTCCCTCAGCGACGCGTCTCAGGGCGCTCACGTCGCGGACCAGCGCTTCCTGGCGATCCAGCATCTCACGCAGCCTTCGGGCCATGTCCTCGAAGTCGTTCCAGCGGTCGAGTTCCCGGAGCATCGCGCGCAGGGAGTCCGAAAGGTCCGCCTGGGCTTGAGCCGAATCGATCAAATCCTGGTGCTGGTCGGAGACGCTGACGGACTCGACGGCCCTGGACAGCGAGTCCGCGGCGTCCTTCATCGACTTGCGCACGGCACGGTCGAGCCGGCGCGACAGTCCCCTCGCCTGACTGGCAGTGGCCAATGCACCCTCGCCGTTGCGGTCCGCTTGGCCGGCGGCGTCCTCGAGGGCGCCCGCCGTGGCCCGTCCGGCGGCGGCGAGCCGGTCGAGTCGGGCGACCCACCGTTCAGCCTGTGTGCGCTGCGATTCATCGAGCGGCGTGCCGGCGGCAGGTCCCGCCTGAAGCTGGACGGTGCGGTCCTCAACGACTTCCAGGTCGGCCAGCAATTCACGCAACCTCTGCCGCGCGGCGAGGAGCCGCAGCCGCATGCGTTCGGCGAACTGGCTGGTGGAGATGATGTGAATCTTCATCTCCGACGATCGAACGCTTCTAGGCTCGCCGGCCGGGTCGTGATAAGCGTCACGCGCCTCTACCACGTAGGAGATCACGTCGCCCACGGCGGGATGGACCGCGCCGATGTCCCACTCATAGGACGTGGATAGGCTCGTCGCAGGGTGATCGACCGACTCCGGATCGGGCTGATGCAACAAGTCCGCGATCGGGCTGTAGTCAGAATCCTTCTTGCGGGCCATAAGGCCGAGCGCCTCGATACCCACGTCGTCGGCGGCCAGCACCTCGATGCTCAACACCGCTCGGGCCGTGGCCTCGATCACGCCTCCGGGCGATTCGATGGCGACCGTCGGCGGCTCGTCCGGATGCACGATGAGCCGATAGGGCCTGCCCCCACGCGATTCGAGGCCGTGTCCCTCGACCAGGTGGACGTCGATCGTCGTGCTCGACTGGGCGAGGAACTCGGCCGCCATCACGTTCGACTCCGGACTCGTGGCGACCAGCGGCTGTCTCCGGCCATCTGCCAATATGATCTCGGCCACGCTGTCCCTTTCCGGCTGCCCCCGTAGCGGCTCGGCGAGCGAGACCTCCAGTCGGGCGCGGCTCCCGGCCAGAGCGGTCGCCAGGCGCTCATCCTGGAAGTGAACGACCTTCGGTTCGCGCCTGGCGTAGGGAGGCGGGGTGAGGATCATCCGCGCCGACGCCACCGTCGGTCGGCGGACCGTGGTGAGCAGGAACGGATGCTCGGCCGTATCGTCGTCTCCGGCGGAAAACCAGTACGTCACCGGTCCGCGGATGTCCTCCAAGGTGAGACGATAAACCCCGTCCGGGTCGCGTCGCATCAACTCATGCTCGGATCGGTGAAGGCCGCGCTGCCAGGTCACGTAGCCTCGCAGATCGGGATCGTCGCCGCGACGCAGTCGCATCTCGACGCTGAAGGTCTCTGAGAACGCCACGATGGCGTCACGGGTCAACGGCTCGATCTCGACTCGCTTGGGCCAGGGGGTGCGCTCCAGCGGCCGAGCGAAACGCCCCAGGCCGATCGAGAACAATTGAGGCGAAACCGCCGCGAATGCGCCCAGCAAGGCGACCACGGCTACGCTCGCCATCCCCCACCGAAGGGCACGACGTCTGCTGACCAACCTCGTAACCGGCATCTGCTCGGCGGACGTCTCGGTTGCTTGGATAACGCGCTCCCAAAGGAGCCGCGAGCCCTCGCCGCCGTCGCGGGTGTAAGAGACGGCGCCGGCTAGGCGGTCCCTCCATTCCGCAGGCAAGGCGCGAAGACCCAACGCCAGTTGATCGAGGCTGATGGGGTGAACCATCGGACGCCATACTTGCCGATAAGCCCAGACTCCCGCCCAAGAGAGCCCGACGAGCAGAAAGCTCACCCGTACGTACGCGGGGAAGTGGACCCACCAATCCAGAATCGCCAAGCCGGCGGCCACCGCGATCCCGCAGCCCAACAGGCGGCCGAGGGCCTCGGCAGCCAACAGGAGCCGCACGCGCAGTCGCACCGAGCGGAGCGTCTTGAGCAGTCTTTCGGGCTTTATGGCGGTCATGCGATGTTAATGGTGCTGATGAGTCCGGCCGGCTAGGCCAACCCGAGCGCCCTCCGTAACGTCCATTCCGTGGCGACCAAAGCAATGAACAGCCCAAGCAACAAGCCGGAATCCCAGATCGGTTCCTCGATGTCGTCCGCCAGTTGTATGCTCCGATCAGGGATCGCGGACGCGATGTCCTGGTGATCCAAGCCGACTCGCCGGAACTGCCCGTCCGTCCTTGTGGCCAAGAGTTGCAGGAACTCGTGGTCGGCCTCTAGCCGCTCCATCTCCGGCTCCAGGGCGACGACGGATATCGATTTTGTGAGTTCTTTGTCTCCAAGGCCGGAGCCGGGGACGGTGGTGGTGAGGGTGAAGTTCCCCGCCCGCCTCGGGACGAACGAACCATCCATCTGCCTGGACGCCGTGCCCGGGGAAGTAAGCACGAACCGATCGGCCAACGCGTCATGCTCGTCGAGGACCGAAACCTCGTGGCGGCCGTCGGCGCCGATGGGGATTTCGTCGATGGCGGCGAGCGTGGCCCGGACCGTCTCGCCGAGTTCGTATTGCCGCCGGTCGGTTTCCAGCCGCCAGGGCTGGCTGGGGCCGAGCTTTTTGGCGCGGGCCAGGGTGTAAATGACCTGAAGCCAGATGTTCTCGTAGTACATGTCGCCCGAATCCTGTCGCCACCGCCACAGATCGTCGGTGCCCAGAAAAAAGGTCCGGCCGGCGCCGAAACGGCCGAGCACCGCCAAGGGCATGAGCCCCTCAGCCGTCCGGGCGCTGGGATGCACCGCCAGGACCGATGCGGCGGGCTGCGTGCCGGCGACGCGCGCGAACCAGAAAAACTCCGGCAGGTTCGCCACGATTTGGTCGTTGGCCTCCGAGGTGGATTGATACCTGAACACCGGACTGGCGCGGCCATCCGGCGTGAGTCGGGCGGAGAACCCCTCGAGCAACGGTCCGTCGTAGCGGCCGAGAAATTGCGGTTCGATTCTGACAGGCAGCAGCTTCTCCAGCGCCGTTTGGCGAAGACGATGAGGCAAGCTGCGTTCACCGGCGATGAAGGCCAGGCCGCCGCCTTCGATGGACACGAAGTCGACGATCATCGATTGCTGCACTGGAGTGAGCCAATCGGCATGAGGATCGACGTCGCCGAGGATGATTACGGCATACCGGCGCATCTCCTCCACGCTTCTCGGGAATTGTTGAATCGGCAGCGTGCCTTCCTGCGCGAAGTCCGGGGTGGCTTCGAGCAGAAGACAACTGCTCTCGATGTCGGGCTCGCGCAGCAGCAGGTTCTTGAGGTAGCGATACTCGAATCGCGGCACGCTTTCCACATACAAGACGCCGATCTTCTCGGAGTGAACGGCCACGACGACGTCGGCGCGGTTGTTGTCGACGTTCTCCTCGTCCGGGCGGGGCACGGCGGCCAGCCGCAGCCGGCGGCGACCCACACCGTCGGGCCGGTACTGCACTGCCCCACGAACCCTGGATCGCTCGCCGCCGAGTTCGTGTGCCTGTGAGGCCAGGAGCGCTCCCGTAGACTCGTCGCGCAGCTCGACCAGCACCGCCGACGGCTCCTGATATCCGGTCGCGACCGCCTCGTACTCCACCGAGACCGTATCGCGCACGAAAACCGTCTCAGGCGCCCAGACCGAGGCGATCGCCACGTCTCGGCGCGGAAGGGTCGAACCGGCGGCCAGGGTGTGCACTCTGACCGAACGGGCCAGCGCCTCGTCGATCGGGCCGCTTGCGTCCGATCGCTCGGTCTGTCGGCCGTCGCTCACGACGACGATCGCCGCGAGCCGTTCGGCCGCGGTCTCTTGCAAGACCTGGCTGATCGACTTGGCCAGGTCGGTGCGGCTTCCGGTCGGCGCTGCTTCCTCCAGGCGACGGGCCAGCTCCGCGGTGTTGGCCGCCGTGCCCCGCGCATCGAGTCGCACGGCCGACTCTCCGACCAGCCAAACACCAAGCTGATGACGAGAGGCCAACTGGTCGAGCAGGCCCGTTTCCGGGGTGGTGAGCGCGTCAATAACCTGCTGCCAGCGCGTCCGGTCGTGGCGGTGCATCGCCCCCGGATCTTCGCCGATGTCTTTGGCCGCCATGCTGGAAGAGCGATCGACGAGCACCGCAACAAACGACGGATCGACGATCGTCCGGCGCAGCACGAGCATCGGTCGCCCGAGAATGAACAGCACGGTCAGCACGACCCCGAGCCGAAGGACGATGAGCGACCAGCGAAGCCTCCGCGACAGGCCGCTGCGGCGATAGGCCAGGCTGGCGGCGGCGCCGGCCAGCACCGCGCCGGCCAGCATGATCCACGGCGCGGGCGGCGTGGCGAAGCGAAACGAGATCGGTCCGCCATCCACCAGGCGAATCCGCTCCAGACCCCATAGCCACTGCAACATGTCGGTCATCTGCGACGCCCAAAAAACGCGCCGAAAAAGGTCTCGACGGCCACCGCCGCCAGCAGCAATAACGTGAGCGCCTGGGCCAATTCGCGCGGCGGCGACGCGCTCGCTTCCGCCGCGGCCAACCCGCGCTGCGCCAACCAGCCGGCGCTTGCGCCGAACCACTCCTGGATCGCGGCCGCATCGACTCGCTCCAGGTCACTGTCCTGGATGCCGAGATTCACCGCCGCGTCGAAGCGCTCCGCGCCGACCTGGATGGAGTAGGTACCCTCCTGGTTCGTATCCGCGAAGCTGACGGCGGCCGCCTCGCCGCGGGGTTCGCATTGGACCGGCACGGTCCGCCCGTCCGGCCTGATGACCGACGCGGGCGACTTCGCCTCTGACGATGTCACGCGAAGATTGATTCGTCCACCGACCGGAACATTGAGTTGGGCCCGGTCCGTGCCGGCCGCGTAGACCGTCAGATTCATCATCAGAGGCAGGTAGTCAGGTTTCGCGGGGAGATTTGTCCAGCCCATGTTCGCGCCGATTAGACCGACGACCACGCGGCCCTCGCCAAGGTCATGAGCGAGCAGGGCCGGGGCATCGTTGGAAAGCCGCATGAGCGTTCGGAAACCGGCATCCTCCGGGGATTGTTTCACCTGCCAGTAGCCATGAACGAGGGCCAGGCGGAGTCCGCCGCTTTCACTGCCGGCGAAGTCGGCCAGCGCCAAGTGCCGGCTATCGGTGATGCGGAGGTGCAGCCGCTCTTCATTTGCCGCGAGGGCGACGGCGCGCTCGAGTTCGACGGGGATCAGTCCCGAGGCTTGTCTGCCGGCGAAACGGTTGTAGTTCTCGGCGCTGACGCGATCTCCCAAGAAGGCGATCAGCCCACCACCCATCCGCACGTAGCGTTCCAGGCGCAGCCACGTCCCTCTCGAAAGCCGCCGAACATTTCCCAATGCCACGACCGCGTAGTCGTCGAGCACCTCGCCATCCAGGGCCGCCGGCGAGACCTGCTTGAACTCGATCAGGCTCCCGCCGGCCTCGCCGCCGGTCGGCTGGACCGCGATCGCGTAGTAGAACAGGTCCCGCGACGACCTAACGGCTTCTCCCTTGCCCTCGACGCCCAGAACGCGAACCCGCGGCGCGACCCGCAATGCGAAGTAACGCGAGTCATCCGCCGCCAGCGGGTCCGGCTCCAGCGCATTGATACGGGCGACCAGGCGATGCGACCCGGGCCGGTCGAAGCCCAGCTCGAACTCGAGGCTTCGCTTCTGTCGCGGCGCGATGGGGCCGACTGTCAAACGCCGAATGGCAGAGCCGTCGAGGCTCAGCGCCACCTCCGTCGGGCCGCGCTGCCGGTCGCAGTGATTGACGACGACCAGCGAGAAGTTCACGGGCACCCCAAGGTCGCTTACCTGGCTCGTCGCGACGAGAGATTCGATCGAGAGGTTTTCGCGCTCTTCTCCGCCGACGTCGATGAAGTGAATTCGATCGATGCCGGGATAGGGGGCGTCGCGAGGCAGTTGGGGAGGTCCGGAGCCGAAGTCGTCGAACAGCGTCCGAGTCGCATCGGTGACGACATAGACTGTTCGAGCCCCCTCCGCCGCCTGCCCGTTGGAGAGAAGATCGGCAGCACTGCGCAAGGCCAAGGCAAGGTCGCCCGCCTCGGCGGAGCACGACCCCTCATTGAGGATGCGCTTGACCGCCTCTCGGTCGTGAACGAGATCACGCATCCAACCGCGGCCGGAGGCCGACACGCCGATAAGCCCGATTCCATCGGTGGCCCCGAAGCCGCCGAGCAGTTCCGCGGCGGCGGTCTTCCCGGCCTCGAAGCAAGTCGAGCCGTTGCCGCGACGGGCGCGCATCGAAAAGCTGTCGTCGAGAATGATGACTCGGTCCATCCGCGTTTGACCGAAGAGCGAGACCAGGGACGATCCCGCGACGAAGGGGCGGGCGATGGTCAGGACGGCCAGGGCGATGATGAGGGCTCTCAGAGCCAGCAGCGCCCACTGCTCGAGGCGCAGGTGATAGCGGGTGCGGAGCTGAGCGGCGCGGAGGAAGCGCATGGCGGCCCAGGGTTCGCGCCGGTAGCTGCGGCGGCTGAGCAAGTGGATGACCAACGGCAGGAGGACCAGGCCCGCCGCGCCGGCTGCCATCGTTGGATGAACGAAAGACACGTCCTGTTCCTCCGCGAGGATGCGGGCCGCGGTCGACGTCGCCCGGCCGGCACTATCTCCATCGTCTGGCGCTGGCCGCGCGCGCGGACAGATAGGAGCTCAGCGCCGCTCCGAGAGAGGCGCTGGTATCGAACACTTCGTAGTCGATCTGCTGCTCGTGGCAGCCGCCGCGAAGCCGGTCGACAAACGCATGAAGCTGCCGGAGGTAATGCTGGCGCATGACCCGGGGCTCGGCGGTGAGCGGCTCCATGTCCTCCAAGCCCATGAACTGCACCGGCCGGCTGAACGGGAAGGTCAATTCCGCACGGTCCAAGACGTGGAAGACCACCAGCTCGTGCCGTTCGTGTCGCAGATGCTTGAGGCCCGAGAGGATTTCTTCCTCCGGCCCCAGAAGGTCGCTGATCAGGATGATCAAGTGCCGTTGGTGCAGCGTGTCCGCCAGCTCGTCCAGCACCGCGCGAAACGCCGTGCGTCCGCGCGAGGGCGTCTGGGCCAGCTCCGTCACGACGGTCTTCCATCTGCCGGGATGGTTCGAGGGCCGGCCGGTGTAATGAAGCCGGGTGTCGAAAACGGCCAAGCCAACAGCGTCGGACTGTTGCACCGCCAGATAGGCGAGGGCCGCGGCGACGCTCATCGCGTACTCGCGCTTGGAGAGCGGAGACTCGACGGATTTATAGGTCATCGACTCGGAACAATCGACGGCCAACAGCAGGCGCAGGTTCGACTCCTGCTCATACTCCTTGATGTAGTGCTTGTCGGTCCGCCCGAAGACCTTCCAGTCCATGAAGCGAAGGTCGTCCCCCTGGCAATACTTGCGATGCTCGGCGAACTCGACCGAGAATCCGTGTGCCGGCGACCGGTGCAGCCCGCTGATGAACCCCTGCACCATCAATCGCGCACGCAGGTCCAGCCCGGTGATCCTGGCCAGCACCGCCGGGTCCAGATACCTGCGATAGTCTTGGGCCGCAATCGCCATGGGCCATTCTCCCGCCTCCAGATGCCGCCGAAGCGCTGGGCAGGGCTCTGGGCCGATCACTCGCCGAGCACCCGACCTGCGCCGATCGCATCCAAGTCCGGGGTCGCTCCCTCGGAAACCGCGTCGAGGAGCTTCTCCACGAGCTGGTCCGCAGTGATTCCGTCGGCCTCGGCGCCGTAGTTGGTCACGATGCGATGCCGCAGGACCGGATGGGCGACGTGGCGGATGTCCTCCGTCGACACGTAGTAGCGCCCGTTCAGGATGGCGCGGGCCTTGCCGCCGATCACCAGGTACTGCGAGGCTCGCGGGCCGGCGCCCCAACTGACGTAATCCGAGATGAACGACGGCGATTGACCTGTCTGAGGACGAGTTGACCTTGCCAGGCGCATCGCGTAGCGCATCACGTGCTCGGGACAGGGAACCTTCCGAACCATATCCTGCAAAGCCAGGATGTCCTCGGCGGTAAAGAGCCGGCTCAGCGCGACATCGACGGCGCTGGTGGTGATGCCGATGATTCGCATCTCCTCCTCTTCGGTGGGATAGTCCACGAGGATTTTGAACATGAAACGGTCGAGTTGGGCCTCGGGCAGCGGATAGGTTCCCTCCTGCTCGATCGGATTCTGTGTGGCCAGGACATAGAAGGGCTGCGGCAGGCGGTGGGTAAATCCGGCCGCCGTGACCTGGTGCTCTTGCATCGCCTCCAGCAAGGCCGCCTGGGTCTTGGGCGGTGTGCGGTTGATCTCGTCGGCGAGGATGACGTTGGCGAAGATCGGCCCGCGAACGAACCGCAGTTGCCTCACCCCGGTGCCCTTGTCCTCTTCGATGATCTCGGTCCCGGTGATGTCGCTGGGCATCAGGTCCGGCGTGAACTGGATGCGGTTGAACGACAGGCTCAGCGTCTGGGCCAAGGCCCGGATGGCCCGAGTCTTCGCCAGGCCCGGCACCCCCTCCAAAATGCAGTGGCCACGGCTAAAGAGGCAGATAAGAAGCTGGTCGATCACCGCCTCCTGCCCGACGATGGCCTTCGACAACTCCCGGCGGATTTCAGCCCGGCTCTTGGCCAGGGCTTCGATCGCTTCCACTTCGTTGCCGCTGAGCGAACCCGCATTACCAGTATTGTTAACGGCCAATGACGATCTCCGTTGGCGATGCCGATGAAACCCCCGCGAGGCCCCGCTAGTCGATTCTACGCACCCAAAAACGAAACGGCCGAATCGAACTCGGGTAGCCCGGCGGCGGCACGCCTGGGACTAATATCGACGCGGCGCGGTCCAGGGCAGGACGCTTTTGGACCCGCCGGGCGTTGATCGGGGTAACGTTGCTAATGGCAGGACAGGGCTATTGGAAGGACATGGACTTCGAGCGGGGCTGAGGCTGCTCGAGAAAGGCGGACAGCGTCTCGGTCCGAACCTCTTCCGGCGCGGACCAGACCAGGAAGAACATCGCCTCGCGGACCAGGCGCTGCGCGTCGAGTTGGCGCAGGAAGCCCGACCCCTTGGAGAAGGTCAGCATGGCGATGGCCAGCCGCATGAGCAGGTCGTTCACCGCCACGCGAATCTCCGTCTTGGACGTGTCCGCTTCGGGGTCGGAGAGCGATTCGACGGCTCGCATCAACCGATCGCGCATGGCCTCATACCGTTGGCCGACCTCCTCGGACATGCCCGCCAGAATTCCGTCGGACTTGGCGGCGTAGTTGGTGATGGTTCGAACCATGGTGCCTGCGAGGCCGACGCCGGCAGTGGCGACGACCAGCGGCTTCACCGTCGAGCGCGACGAGAGGACCTTCTCCGCCGGACCTCGAATCAAGTGGCGCTGTTCCACGAGGACTTCCTTGAAATGGACCTCGCTGGTCGCCGAGCTTTGCAGGGCCATGAGCTGCATCGGCCGGTCCACCGTCACGCCCGGCGTATCCGTGGGAACCGCCGCAAGCACCTGGCCACGATCAGGCAGGACGCCGCCTGTCACGATGTACTCGCACTTTTCCGCGCCCGTCACCCAGGGGGCGAAGCCGTTGAGCATGAAGCCGTCCCCCTCGGGCTTGGCCGACAGCGTCGGCCGGCCGGTCTGATGGCTGGTGGTAAGCTGGCTGATGCCGACGCTGGCCAAGATCTCGTGGGCGGCGAACTTCGGGAGCAGCGCCTGCTTGAGGGCCTCATTCTCGCCGTGGGCGATCAGCTCACATGCCGCGTCGCGCTGGGTGAGGATCAGCAGGGTGGACATGCAGCCGGCGGCAATGGCCTCGTAGGCGTTGGTCTGTGAGACGGGGTCCAGTTCCAGGCCGCCGAAGCGACGCGGGATCACCCAGGTCCATGCGCCGGCGTCGGTGAGGTGATCGAGCGAGCGGGCAGGCCACTCGCCGGTGATGTCGTAGTGCGTGGCCAGCTTCGCCAGACGCTTGGTCAGAGCTTGGAGCGCGGGATTCATGGAGACATTGTATATCCTCGCGACCGCTCGGGGAGTCGCTCCGCAGCGAGGCGGGGTGCATGTCCGAGCCGGTGGCCCCGAGCCTGACCCAGGAAGCGGTGTGCCGCGGCGTTGACTCCTGGCTCACCCAAGAAATAGCGCCGGCGACCTGGAGGCGGTCGCCGGCGCCCGAACCGAAGAGGAGGAGAGAGAATAAGGAGGCCTGGTGAGCCTCTCGGCGAATCCGTGCTCCCTACGGCAGCCCCAGGAGGCCGTCGACCATCAATTGCAGGTCGAGCCCGTCGGCGCTGCCCGTGTTGTTCAGGTCACCGACGAACACGTCGAAGAAGCTCAGGCCGCCGACGCCGTTCTGAATCATGACCTGCTGCGTCGGGTGCGGGGTACACATTCCGACCAGGGTCACATCGTAGTTACCGTCCGGCAGGCCATGATCGATGTAGTATTGGCCGTCGTCGTCCAGCTCGACGGTGTGCACGTCGATGGGGTCCATCATGGGCAGGCCGCTGGGGCGAATCTCGGCCAGGAAGACGGCGGGCGGCAGGATGATCGGCGGGAGAATGATGACGCCGCCGAGGCAGGTGCTGCTGAGCACGTAGGAGAGGTCAACAGAACTGGGATTGGGGCAGTCGTCGGCGATCGCGCAGTCGATGACCCCGCCGCCGCGCCGCTGGGCCGGGCAGAGCGTGATCGGCTTGTAGGCGGACCACCGAAAATCCTCGACGCCTGGGCGGGCGCTTTCCTGATCGGGCTCCGAGATTTGCAGCCAATACTTGGTCCCGCCCAGGGCGAAAAACGGGGCCGGAAGCCCTACGCTGAAGCGATACACACGCCGATTGTTGCAGTCGAGCCCGACATACCGCCTGCTGGGGTTCAAGCAGTACCGCACGAGCACGGTCTGTGGATTGCAGGGCGCCGGGCAGGGGCCCATCCCATTGCTCCAGATCGCGATGTAAAAGGGCTTGGTCAATTGAGCGTTGTCGAAAACGACGCCCCACCAGCGAATCCAGGTGATCTTGGTCGTCTGGTCGTACTGGAAGTCGTCCATGGCCACCTTGTTGATCGGGGTAAAGTCGGTGCAGGAGACGATCCGCGACTCCACTGCCCCCTCCCGGTCCCCCGCCGGCGTGTTCCAAGGCTGATTCTGGGCCAGCGCCGGCGCCGCCAGGACCATCGTTACCAGCGCCATCGCGATTTGGATTCTCTTGCCGATCATGTTCATGCCTCCGTTGGTCTTCGACGGCGGCGCCGAGAGCCGGATACGCCAGCCCTGGGCCATCGTCCACTGAAAGACGCGAGAAGGAGCGGCGAAGAAGCTCATCAAAATGGCGAGGCCCGGCATGATGGGGGCCTATGTGCAGCCGGCCGGCTATCGGGGCGAGGTGTGTCGGGGGGGGCAGGTTTGCGAAGGGCCGCGCGGCCTGAAGGCCGCGGCTCGAAGGCCGCGGCTCGGCGTCGGTTTCAAACATCCTTTAATAGACGAGGTTCGCCCAGCAGTTGGCAGAGGCGAAGCTGCCGTCGCCGACGGCCGAGGTGATGGCTCCCACGGTGTTGCCGGCGACGATGGAATAGGGAACGCCGCCGGTCGCCGTGTTCTTGATGATCACGTTTCCGGTCGAATCGACGTCGATCCCCCGATCGTTACCGGCCAGGTTGTTGGCCTCCACCCGGGTGCCGCCGCCCGGACCGACGACGTGGATGCCGGCGCCGTCGGCCATTCCGGGGCCATTGGCTGAGGAGGCGTTGGTGAGGATTTGACAGTCGCCGCCGGACTCGATGCCGTCGTTGGCATTGCCGCGCGTCGTGCAGTCGCGCACCAGGCAGCCGGCCGCGACGTCGATCCCGTCGATATCATTGCCGGTGGAAGTGCAAAGGGCGACCGTACAGCCGCTGCCGGCGGCGAGACCGTTTCCGCCGTTGGCGACCGTCGTGCAGCCTCGAATCGTGCAGGAATCGCCGGTGCTGATCCCGTCGCTGGAATTGCTGTTGGCGTGACAATTCTCTATGAGCCCGTTCGATCCCATCGAGATCCCCTTGCCCATGTTGCCGCAGGCCTCGGAATTCTGGCAGATGCCCTTGCTGCCCATGACGATCCCATCGGTGGCGTTGTTGTTGGCCATCATGTAGGAGACGGTCGTCTCGTCGTTGGTGCAGCAGCCGTAGTTGTTGCCCCGCATCATCATCATCTGCACGGTCACTTTGCCGGCCGATTGCGTGTTCAGGCCGCCGCCGCCCCAGTCGCAGAGGATTCCGTCGTGGATGTGAATCTTGGTCTGGGACCCGGTGACGCGGATGCCTTCCAAGGAGCCCGGTACGCCCCGGAGCGTGAACCCGCTGAGGTCCAGCGAGACTCCGCCGGCGCTGATGGTGATGCCGTTCGAACCGGACACGCCGGTCAGGTCCTTGGTCACGTAGTAGGAGCCGGGCGAGGCGATGGTGTATGGGAGGCTGGAGATGGGGATTCGAGGCTCGACGACGTCGAGGGATTTCATGGTGGACGACACCGGACCCGGCGGGGGATTGAGATTGCCGGCGTTCACCCAAACCACCACGACGAGCAGGATCGTCGCGAGCAGTACAACCTTCTTTCGCAGATCGGTTCGCATCATGGTCTTTCCCTCCCCACACATTGGTCGAAGCGCCCTGTCGCGACCCGTCGTCGCGCGCCGTAGGCGGCGCATCCGATAGGTTCATTCGGCGGGGGCCTCCATCTGCAATTGGGCGCGGAACTGCGCGGCGAGCGCCGGGTCCCCGCACCGATCGTGGTATTCCGCCATCCGCGCCAGAGTCATACGCGCAAGGGGATGGCCGGCAGGCAGGCGACTGCGGACGATCGACTCGGCCGAGGCGAACTGCGCCCGGGCATCGTCGCAGCGGCCTTGTTGAACGAGACATCTGCCGTACTCGCCGCGCGACTCGGCGAGCAGCAGTTCTTCCGGCTCGCCGGCCGCTTCTGCCTGACCGACGACGAATACCAGAATCGATTCCGCCTCATCCAACCGGCCGAGGCCGATCAGGCACGCGGCAAGGGTGTTACCAGACAGCAGGGTGAGAGAGTCGGTGTCCCGCATGGTTCGGCGGCAGGTTGCGAACGTTTTGCGGCTGAGGTCTTCCGCCTCCTGGAGCTTGCCCTGTGCGAGCAGCACCTTGGCAAGATGGGTGGTCGAGGTCAGGGTCCTCGCGTGGTCCGGACCGAGCAAGCGCGTGCGACCCTCGAACGTCTCGCGAAGCACGATCTCGGCCTCGTCGAGTAGACCTCGCTCCAATAGCACGATGGCGAAGCTGCTCATCAGCCCGAGCCTCTGCTTCTCTTCGTCCTCCGATTGCGCGGGATAGCCTGCGAGGGCCTCGCGGAAGAGGGCTTCGGCCTCGTCCAGCTCACCGAGCTTGGAGACCGCCGTGGCCAGATTGGAGATCGCATGGCGCGTTTGCCGATGCGTCCGCCCGAGGACGCGCGAGTCCGTGTCCACCACTTCCGCGAGTAACGTCTTGGCCTCGGCCCACCTGCCGAGTTTCTGGAGCACGAACCCCACGTTGTTCATGAGCCGCAGGGTGTCTGAATCGGCCGGCCCGACGGACTCTCGCCGGATCCGCAGCGCTTCCTTCCAGAGAGGCAGCGCGTCGGCGTATCGAAACAACTCGTTGTAGATACCGCCGAGCGTTTCGAGCAATTCCGCCTGCACGAGCGGCTCGCCGTCCAGCCGCGGAATCCTCTCCACCGCGCCTGACAGCAGCGTCTCCAGCGTGATCTCCGCCTGCTTGCTGCGCCTGGACCAATCGACGGCCAGATCGGGAGGCCGGTAAAAATCCTTCCAGAATTCCGCGACCTGCTCGGCCACCTGCTTCTGCCTCTCGGCCTCCCGAGCCATCCACATCGTGCCGACCAGCCCGCCGACCAATGACAACAGCACCAGCCCGGCGGCCGTGACCCCGACCTGATGACGACGCACGAACTTGCCCGCGCGATAGCCCAGCGTGCTTCTGCGGGCCGAGATCGGCTTCCCATCGAGATGGTTGCGGATGTCCCGGGCGAGTTGTTCGACTGACAGGTACCGCCGGCCCGGCTCCTTGCTCAAGGCGGCCAGGACGATGGCGTCGATGTCGCCCCGAAGCCGCCGCCGCAACAGGTCGAGACGGCCGTCACGGCTCGCGCTCGCGTCGTCCGGCGTCAACATCCGCGGCCGACCGTCAGCCGCAAGGGCCAAACCCGCCTGCCCAATGGCCGCGCTCGGGGGGAGGGGCTCGTGCTCGCAGATCATCCGCGCCACCTCGTGCGGCGCAGCCCCGATGATCGGATAGGGACGCTGACCCGTCAGCAGTTCGTACAGGACCACGCCCAGTGAATAGACGTCGCTGGAGGTGCTGATCGGCTCACTCCTGATCTGCTCCGGACTTGCGTAAGCGGGCGTCATCGGCTGCAAGCCGGTCCGGGTGAGGCCGTGGGACAGGGCCGCCGGGTCCGGTTCGAGCAGCTTCGCCAGGCCAAAGTCCAGCAGCTTGGGCGTGCCGTCCGGCGCCACCAGGATGTTGCCGGGCTTCAGATCGCGATGCACGACCAACCGCTGATGGGCGTGGCTGACCGCCGAGCAGACCGACAAGAACAACTCCAGCCTCGTAGCCGTCGGGAGCCGAGCTTCGTCGCAATACCCGTCGATGGGCTGGCCTTCGACGTACTCCATGACCAGGTATGGCAGCCCCTCCTCAGTCGCGCCGCCGTCGAGCAGCCTGGCGATGTTGGGATGCTCCAGGCTCGCCAGGGTCTGCCGCTCCATGACGAAGCGGCGCATCAACTCGCGCTGGTGGCTCGATGTCCAGAGGGCGTCGGTGCGGATGATCTTGATGGCCACCTGCTTGCGATAGGCGTCATCGGCGCGAATGGCGGCATAGACCGCCCCCATGCCGCCGGAAGCGATCAGCCGCGTGGTTTGATAGGCTCCGATCCTGCGCCCGAGCATCGTGTCGACGAAGGGACGACTCGACTGAAGTGAAATCGCGGAGGAGCCGACGTGGATGCGGTCCTCCAAAAAGGCGGGGTCCGAATCATGGGCGGCGATCAGCGACTCCGCCTCGGCGCGCAGGTCCACGTCCCCCCCGCACGCCTCGGACAGAAAGACCCTCCGGGAGGAGACTTCCTTCTCCAGAGCGGATTCCACCAGGCGCTTGACGAGCTGCCAGCGCTCGGGCGACATGACGCACCTCTACCATCATAACGCGGAAATAAGCCGCGAAGCGGCTCAGATCGTTCTGGTCAGCGAGCCTGTCAATCACGCTCCCGAATGACTCCCAGGGTTCGACGGCCCGACGACGGGGTCGAACGGGTCTATTCCCGGTCCGCGGGTCCCGCTAGGATCGTGAGAGTTCTCGACGCAGCCAGGCCTTGGCGCTGGACCATTCGCGCTTGACCGTGGCCGGCGAGAGGGCCAGAAGCTCCGCCGCCTCCTCGATGCTCAGCCCCCCGAAAAAACGCAGCTCCACGATCTTCACCTGCCGCGGGTCAAGCTCCGCGAGACGCCGCAGGGCCTCGTCCAGCGCCGGCAGGTCCATGTCCTCTCCCGCCCCCTCGGCCAACGCCTCGTCCAACGCGATCCGTGAACTCTCGCCTCCTCGCTTCTTGCTCGCGCGGGCACGGGCATGATCGACAAGGATTCGGCGCATCAAGGTCGCCGCCACCCCCATGAAGTGCGAGCGGCTCTGCCAGTGGACGGCGTGCTGTTTGGCCAGCCGAAGATAGGCCTCGTTGACCAGGGCCGTCGGCTGAAGCGTGTGATCGGGCCTCTCGCGCTCCAGGGCCCGCTCCGCCAATTCGTGCAATTCCTGGTAGATCAGCGGGAGGACCCGATCCAACAGGTCCTTTTCGTCTGCGGCCAGCCCGGCCAGCAACTGAGTGATTTCACCAGAGGATGGTGCGGACGCCGTCATGCGCACACCGAATGCCGATCGGCAGGAAGTCCACCCCCCGGCGGGCTCCCGGGGTATTGTCTCGCCATGGGCCTGAATTGACAAGGTCGATTAGGGCGGGTCGATCAGACCGAGCTTGCTGAAGGTGAACCAGCACCAAGCCAGGCAGCAAAGCGTGGGCAGCCACAGGTTGTTGTAGGGATTCGAATCGCCCTCGCTGAGGTTGCCCCGCGGGTCCACTTCCATGTAGCAGGGAATCTCCCCGACGGGAATCATTCTCGACGGGTTCGCGGAATGGTAAAAGATCGGCTCCGGTTCCTCGGACAATTCGGCGTCGGACCGCATACTGATCACGCTGCCCCTGGCCTGCTGGTCGGAGGCCGAGAAGACGTACTCCAGCTTGCGGAACAAGACCGCGTTGCCGATCTTGGTGGGCTCCGCCGCCAAGGTCAGCCGCCCTTCGGTGAGGGCGCCTCCGGCCATCAGGCCAACGGCCTTGGCCCCGCCGGCGATCCCGTGGAGCACGGAAAGGAGCGCCGCGGCCCCAAACACCACGGCTGCCCAGAACGCGATCGTCAGCAACCATTCCTCCGACTCCCCTTCGCCGCGCAGGCCGCGGACCCGCGATCGCTCCGGGTTGTTGTTGGCGTATTCGACGGTGATCGGCGCCCCGACCTCGGTGTATTGCTCGTGAGCGCCCTGCCGCAGGCCACGGGCGATTCCCGTGAGCGGCGTACCGTCCGGCCCCTTGTAGCCGTAGTGGATGCCGAGGATTTCGACCTGCTCCATGTAGTGCTCGTAGCCGTTTCCATCCACGGCGAACGGCTCGAACGTGACTTTCTCTCCCTCGATGAGTTCAGTCACCTCCCCCTGCACCTCGGTGGTCGGGCCGAGGAAGGCGAAGGCCGCGATCGGACTGAATGATGGGTCGTTGAGCAGGAACCAGATCGGGGCGACCAGCGCCGCCAGAAGCCCCCAGGCGGTCTGGTTCCGCTTTCCGCCAAGCAGCGCGCCGATGCGCAGCGCCGTCGGCACGGATCGCGGTGGATCAACAAGGGGAACTTGATGGTCCTCAGTCGCCGTCATGACTCACCTGTCTAGCGCCCTCAAAGCGCCGGCCCGGACGCCGATTGCCTTATCGTCCGGTGGTAAAGTGGGCTACAGGTATGGCGTCGGGATGATGATGACGAGCGCCGAGAATATCGGCCCTACGGGCAGTAGTTCATAGTTCAAGGCGAGTGGTTGTCGTAGAAAGGTCCGGAATTGCATGCCCGAGGACTTCGCCCTGGCAGTCGGTGGTTCTAATCGATTCACCTTTGAAAAGGCGAGATTGTCGCCCTGAAAGACCAGCCGAGGGCGGCCTTGGCCACTATCGAGTTGTACCTATTTCGATCCTCAAACGTTCCAAGACAGATCGTTTCACGACGACGCATCTATCGGCTGCCACTTCAGCCGAACAAGCCGGCCCGAACGAGGTGGGACGCACCCGATACGAACTCGCAGTTTCAACCCAGCGGCATCCGAAATGCAAGCGAGGATTGCCGGGCACAGTGCCAGCTTGGATGGCACTGAGCCGGCCTTGCGTGTTCATATCTCGGGCCAGGCGGACACCGCCCCGGCTGCTCAATCACCCCAATACGATTTCGAAGCCCCCTCAACCGAAGAATAATCCGCGTTTTGGCTGCCGGATTCGGCTGCCGAATTGGCAGCATCCAAGCGACAGCCTAATACATAATATGTTGTGAGATATTAGGTTAGTGATTCCCAGGCCAGCGCTGGCATGACGATTGCCCCCTGTCTGGCCGAGGTCTCTGGGCCTCGTCCCGAAAGGTGGGAAACCATGCGCACAGACCGCTTGACCGTCAAAGCCGCGGAGTGCCTGCAAAGCAGCGAGCAACTTGCGAGGCGCTGCGGCCACGCCGAGTTGGCACCGATGCACCTGTTGTCGGCGCTGATTGAGCCGAGCGAGGGGGGAGGCAACGGCCAGCCTCGCGGAATCGTGGTGCCGATCCTGGAGAAGGCCGGCGCGGGCGTGCCGCAGATCCGGTCCATCGCCGACGCCGAGTTGAAGCGGTTGCCCAAGGTATCCGGCGCTTCGCCGACGATGTCACGGCCCCTGTCGGAGGTACTGGACCGCGCCGAGGGATGGGCGACGCGAATGAAGGATCAATACACCTCCACCGAGCACCTGCTCTTGGGCCTGGCCGAGATGAAGAGCGACGCCCAGGACGTGCTCAACGTCAGCGGGGCGAACAAGGACGCCATTCTCACGGCCCTCAAGGCGGTGCGCGGCAGCGCGACGGCATCGTCGCCAGACCCCGAGTCCACCTATCAGGCCCTGGAGCGCTATGGCCACGACCTCGTCGCGCTGGCCCGGCAGGGAAAGCTGGACCCGGTGATCGGCAGGGATGACGAAATCCGGCGCTGCATGCAGGTGCTAGCGCGACGGACGAAGAACAACCCCGTGCTGATCGGCGAGCCGGGCGTCGGCAAGACGGCCATCGTGGAGGGCCTGGCCCAGCGGATTCTGGCCGGCGACGTCCCGCAGGCCCTGAAGGACAAGCGGGTGGTGGCCCTGGACATGGGGGCCCTGATTGCCGGGGCCAAGTACCGAGGGGAGTTTGAGGAGCGGCTCAAGGCTGTCGTGCGGGAAGTGGTGGAGTCCGCCGGGCAAGTGGTCCTGTTCATCGACGAGCTGCACACGATCGTCGGGGCCGGCAAGACCGAGGGCTCGCCGGACGCCGGCAACCTGCTCAAGCCGGCGTTGGCCCGCGGAGAGCTGCGCTGCATCGGCGCCACGACGCTCGACGAATACCGCGGGAACATCGAGAAGGACAAGGCACTGGAGCGGCGGTTCCAGACCGTCTACGTGGGAGAACCGTCGGTCGAGGACACGATCGCCATCCTGAGGGGCCTCAAGCCGCGTTACGACGCTCATCACGGAGTGCGGATTCAGGACTCGGCCCTGGTCGCGGCGGCGACGCTCTCGCACCGCTACATCTCCGACCGCCACCTGCCGGACAAGGCGATCGACCTGATCGACGAGGCGGCGAGTAGACTGCGGATCGAGAACGACTCGCTGCCGGCCGAACTGGACGAGCTTCGACGGCGCATCCTGCAACTGGAGGTCGAGCGGGAGGCGCTCAAGAAGGAAAAGGACGAGGCCAGCCGCAAGCGACTGGATGCCGCCGGCAAAGAGCTCGGGGACCTGAAGGAGCGTAACAACGGCCTCACGGCCCGGTGGGAGGCGGAGCAGGCTCAACTGGACGCCGTCAAGTCCCTTCGCCAGCGCATCGACGCGTTGCAGACCGAGCTGGAGAACGCCCAGCGCCGCGGCGAGCTGGAACGCGCCGCTCGAATCCGCTACGGCGAGTTGCCGGACTTGCAGAAGTCCCTCGCCGAGCGCGAGGCAAGGATCGACGAAACACATCGGCGCGGCGACGGACTACTGCGCGAGGAGGTCACCGCCGAGGAAATCGCCGAGGTCATCAGCAAGTGGACCGGCATCCCCGTGGCCCGCATGCTCGAGGGCGAGCGCGAAAAGCTTCTCAAGATGGAGGATAGGCTGCACGAGCGCGTCGTCGGACAAGATGAAGCCATCCGCGCGGTGGCCGACGCCGTCCGACGGAACCGCGCCGGCCTCGGAGACCCCAACCGTCCGATCGGCTCGTTCCTGTTCCTAGGGCCGACGGGGGTGGGGAAGACCGAGTTGTGCAAGGCCCTCGCCCAGTTTCTGTTTGACGACCCCAACGCCTTCGTCCGCATCGACATGAGCGAGTTCATGGAGCCGCACAGCGTGGCCCGGCTGATCGGGGCCCCGCCGGGGTACGTCGGCTACGAGGAAGGCGGCCGGCTGACCGAAGCCGTCCATCGCCGACCGTACTGCGTCATCCTCCTCGATGAAATCGAGAAGGCCCACCGCGACGTATTCAACGTGCTCCTCCAGGTGCTCGACGACGGCCGATTGACCGACGGGCACGGCCGCACCGTGGACTTCCGCAACACGATCGTCGCCATGACCAGCAACATCGGCAGCGAGCACATCGCGCGCCTGACGGATGCGGGCCACCGGGACAAGCCCGGTGGCTCGCCGACGGTCGAGGCGCCGGACATCGAGATTGAGATGGCGGTGAAGGAGGAACTGAAACGCCGCTTCCGGCCGGAGTTCCTCAACCGCGTCGACGAAACCATCATCTTTCATCGCCTGTCGCGCGAGGACTTACGCCGGATCGTCGACATCCAGCTTGCCCACTTGCAGCAGCGACTGGCCGCCGGCGGGGCGACCGACGCCACCGGCGCCTCGGCGGGCATTCGACTGGAACTCACCGACGCGGCCAAGGAAAAGCTGGCCACCGACGGCTACGACCCGGTCTTTGGCGCACGTCCCCTGAAGCGCCTGATCCAGCAGGAGATCGAAAACCCCCTGGCCAGGCGCATTCTCTCGGGTGAATTCACCCCGGGCGACATAGTGGCCGTCGACGCCGGAACGCTGGTCGATGCGAATTTCAATTTTTGCCGCCGTCGGCCCGCGCTAAGCGGAGACACCGATTGATGCGGACGTCCAAGTGCGGAGGGATTTCGAGCCGGTGAAACACTCCGCTACCGGGCCGGGCGGTTTCGTCATGACCGCCTGAGCAGCGTGTAGTGGGCGAACAGGTCCTTCTCCAGGTCCATCCCGCCCTCGCCGCGGTCCCAGCCGAAGGCACGGGCCATACGCCGGACCTCGACCGAATCATCCTCGTCGAACTTCAGGATGGTGAACCCGGCGGCCTCCAGCATCTTTCGCGGGAATGGACAGCGGCCGTCGGCCCAGGGGACGTACGGCTTGTCGGGCGGCGCCGGAGCGGGACAGATGTTGTAGATCATGAGTACGCCGCCGGGTTTCAACGCCTCGTACAAGGCTCCCACGAAGGCCTCCTCCGAGACGCCGAGGTCCAGGAGCATCCGCTTGTCCACCGGCCGCTCGGGGTGCAGGTAGCCGTTCTTCAGGGTGTTCTTGGAGACGATCAGGTCGAATCCGCCGCCGACCGCCTTCCGCGCGACGGCGTCCTTGGGCCATCGGCCATCGACGAGCGTTACCCGTCCCGACTTGCCGCCGCTGTTGGCGACCGGGCCTTGGTCCTCTGGGAGGCTGTATAGCGCCGGTAGGAACGGGTCGACGTCCACGCCGACGGCATCCGCCCCCAGGCCTGCGAGCAGGCGCAACGGGCCGATCCCGCCGTATCCGAAGTCCAGGATGCGGAGCCCCTCGGCCTCGCGGACCCCTGCATGGCCCAAGAGTTCGAACGGTCGGACATAGGCCAACGGCGTGCCGTACTTCGTCATGTAATAGAGTTGCTCGTCCACGTCGATTTCGGTGAGCGTCTCGCGCTCTTCGGCGGAGAGGCCCTCGCGCTGAGCCGCTGCGTAATACTTACGCGCGGCATCTCGATAGATTTTTCGCGGCGTCGGAGAGGGCAGATCGTCAGCCGCCGCAAGATACGACTTGGCAAGCTCGCTGGTCACCAGCCCGGCGACCGCCCGGGCCTCGGCGCGAACGGCCGCCAAGCCGCTCGGCTCCGTGGGGGCGCTCGTCGGACCAGCCTGGGCAGGACCTGCCATCGCCAATTGCGCCGCCGCGAGCACGATGATGGTGCCTGGAAACGCTCGATTCATTGGATGTCCTTTCGCGCGGGAGCTCGCCGCTATGGGCGCCGCTCGTCCTCGAGCCTGCGGAGGCGATAGGACACGTCCTCCAGGACGCCGCGGCTGGAGTTGATCAAGTCGGCGACGATGCCGGTGAGGATCATCTGGATGCCGGCCAGGATCATGATGGCCGCGAGGATGAGCGATTGGACGTGCTCGCTGTGGCTGTCGGTGAAAAAGAAGAAAAAGAGAAAACGAAGCCCGATGCACACGCCGGCGCCGATCGAGACCAGACCGGCAATCGTGAACATCTTCATGGCCCGATATGAGGAATAGACGCGGACCATGATGCCGACAGAGCGGGTGATGAACACGCCGATGTTGGAGAAGAGGCGCGACTCGCGGAGCTTCTCGTTCGTGCGGATCGGCACGGTGGCGGTGATGATCCGCTTTCTTCCCGCCTGGATGACGTGGTCCACGGTATGGTCGAAGTCCGTGGAGCAGGAGAGTCGCATGGCCGCCTCGCGGCTGTAGGCCTTGAAGCCGCTGGCCACGTCGGGCACTTCCATGTCGGCCAGCCGGCTGACCACCCTGCTGCCGACGGTCTGGAGCTTCTTCTTCAGGAAGGAGAAGTGAGCGACGTTCTCCGGCTGGCGATCTCCGATGACCAGATCGGCCCGGCCTTCGAGGATGGGCTGGATCAGATTGGGGATGTCGCCGCCGTGGTATTGGTTGTCGCCGTCGGTGTTGACGATGATGTCGGCGCCGCTTCGCAGGCAGAAGTCCATGCCGGCGGCGAACGCATGGCCCAGGCCGCGATTGCCGCAAAAACGCAGGACGTGATCGACGCCCAACTCGCGGGCCACTTCGACCGTGCGGTCGGTGCAGCCGTCGTCGATGATCAGGATTTCGACCTTGTCGACGCCGGGTATCTGGCGCGGAATGTCCCGGACGGTGGCGGGCAGCGTCGCCTCCTCGTTCAAGCAGGGGATTTGTACGATCAATTTCATCGGTTCTCGATGGACCGACAGTCTGCCCGCATCGGGCGGTTGCTATATCCTTTCGGGCCGCGGATGTCCAGTCGGCCGAGCGGACTGAGTCGGCAGCGCCGGAAGAGATCGTGTCCAGATCGTTCGGCACGTGTTTTTCATGCCGCGTGAAGATCAGAGCCCCGACCCTCAGGGAGGGGTCGGCAGGCAAGTGAATGGGCCCTACCGAATAGACGGGAACCGATCTCTCGCAGTCGCGGCTCGGGTCATGCCAATTTCCGTGGCGATCGATGCAGCGCTAGACGTGGATCGTGCCTTCGAGGTAGGTCACCGCATGGCCGGCGATGTGTACGCGATCACCAAGGTAGCGGCAGAAGAACTCCCCGCCGCGCCGCGAAAGCTGGAGCGCGTGCAAGTCGTTCTTGCCCAGCCTGTCCGCCCAGTAAGGAGTCAGGGTGCAATGGGACGAACCGGTCGCGGGGTCCTCCGGCACCCCGGCCTTCGGGGCGAAGAAGCGCGAAACGAAATCGACCTCGTCGCCGGGAGCGGTGGCGATCACCGCGAAAGCGTCGAGGGCCGCGACGCGACCAATGTCCGGCGACAGGGACCGAACTTCCGCCTCGGAGCCGAAGACGGCCATCACATCTCGGGCAAGATAGAGTTCCGCCGGCGAAGCGCCCAATGCTTGCGTCACTTCCAGCGTCACCGGCTGCCGCTCGCCCGGTCTTGACGGGAAGTCCAGGACCAGCCTGTCTCCATCCCGACCGACCGCCAGGATGCCGCTCCGCGAATGGAAACGAACAGCGTCCCTTGCGCAGCCCATATGCCGCGTGAGCACGTGCGCCGCGGCAAGGGTGGCGTGTCCGCAGAGGTCCATCTCCAACACGGGAGTGAACCAGCGAAGGTGGAAGTCGAAGGGCTCGGCCGGCGCGGCCGGGATGAAAAATGCCGTCTCCGCCTGGTTGTTCTCCATGGCGATCGCCTGCATCGTGGCATCGGGCAGCCAGGCATCGAGCGGCACGACCCCCGCCGCATTTCCTTGAAAGACCCCGGGGCAGAAGGCGTCCACTTGATATAGCTTGAGCAACATCGTCTTCACTCCGGCCAAAAGCCCGTGCAAGCCCATCGAGACGCTGCGCGAACGGCGAGCCACGACACATACCGGGTCTGCCGGGGTTCTACGGCTCCAAACCCTGTTCGGTTCACCGACTCCGCGGTTCCCCGATGCAGTAGAGGTACTTCGCCGTGCGGAGCAGCAGACATCTATCGCCGACCGCCAACGACGACAGGGTGTACCCCCCGTCGAGCCTGTTGATCGCGAGCGATTTGAACTGCGGGCCGTCGGCCAACACCGTGGTGACGCCGTTTTCATTCGTGCAATAGACCCGGCCTGCTGCGACCAGCGGCGAGGCGCTGTAGGGCCCGCCCTCGATCCGCTCCGGCCCCCAAAGGACGCTGCCGCTCCGCGCCTCCAGGCAAGTGATGAAGCCGTCGTCGTGCAGCATGTACAGCCGCTCGCCGCTCAGCGCCGCCGAGGGCACGTCGGGACCCTTCCTCCCCGTGTAGCGCCAGGCGACCCGCGAGTCGGTGACATCGCTCTGGCCCCCCGGCTTCACGGCCAGGACCGGCTTCTCGCGACTGGTGGCGATCACCAGTCCGCCGGCGGCAACGGGACTTCCGCAAATGCGGTAGTTGCCGGCTCCCTCTGGATTCAAGCCGCCGCAGCGCCACAGTTCATTTCCGGTTGCCGGATCGTGGGCGGTGATGAAGTCGGCCCCGGAAACGATCAGCTCGTTACGGCCGTCGGCGCGGACGATGGTCGGCGTGGTGTAGGCGTCGGTGCATTCCTGCCGGGCGCCGGTCTTGCGATCCTGCCGCCACAGCACTTTGCCCGAGCCCTTGTCGAATGCGACGACATAGGAGGGGTTCTTGGTCGTTGCGCCATGCAACACCTGAACGAAGATGCGATCCTCAAAGAGCAACGGGCTGGAGGCATAGCCCCAGTAGAGGCCGAACTCTCCATATTTTTCCTGGAGATCGAAGGACCAGACCGGCCGGCCGGCCATCTCGAAGCACGACAGAACGCCGGTGCCGGTCAGTGCCCAGACGCGCGAGCCGTCGGTGACGGGCGAAGGAGAGGCCATGTTGTGCTTGCCGAAGAGCTTGTTCCGGCGGTCAAGCTCCTGCTGCCACAACAGCTTGCCGTTCGAGGCGGCGATACACATTAGCAGGATTCGAGCCCCGCCCGGCCCCTCGATCGAGACCGCCCTGCGGCGAAAGTTCCGGCCGATCTCGCCTTCAGGCTCGTCGTCGCCGCGCGCCGAGGGCGAGGTCAGAAAGACTCGATCCCGCCACAGGACCGGTGAGGAGCCTGCCCAGGCGGGAAGCTCCACGCGCCAGCGAATGTTGGCGTCGTTCGACCAATTCAGCGGAAGGTTGTCGACAAGACTGGAGCCGTCGCGGTTCGGCCCCCGCCAGTTCGGCCAGCTCACATCGGCCGGCCCCAGCGGAGACATGGACCAGAACCAGGCGGCGCACACGACCATCGCGTGAATCATGGCGTTCTCACTCCGCGCGAAGGGCGGGAATGAGCGGCGCACGAAGGGCCGCGCCCAGGGCGACGGCCCCGGCGCTCAATCCCACCAGGACAACCGCCAGTAGTGTAAGGCCGAGCGAGTCCCATGGCACGGCGGACGAACTTGAAACCAGGTGCGGCGCGACGGCCACCATCGCCGACACGCATCCGATCGCCAAACCCGATAGTAGCAGCAGGGCCAATTCCGCCACCACCATCCAGAGCAGCGCGCCGACCCGATGGCCGAGGGCGCGCAAGAGGGCCATTTCGCCACGCCGCTCCATGACGTTCCGAAGCATGACGGCCGCCAACCCGAACGTTCCGAGGATCAGGCCTATCCCGCCGAGCGTTTGAAAGGTCGAGATATAGGTGTTTTCGACGGCAAGATAGGACTCCAGGCGCGCCTGCGAAGATTCAACCTCCATGCCGAATCGAGCGAGGACGCGCTCCAGGGCAATCTCGACTTTCCTCGACTTATTGGGCCCCGACTCGATGAGAAAGAACCCGTGTCCGCCGATCGAAGGGAACAGCGCTTTGAAACGATCCTCGGAGACGATCAATTCGCCTTGTAGGGTGCTGCCGGCGAGCATGCCGACGATTCGCAGCCTGGCGGGCTCATCCCGATCGTCGACGATGGCCAAATCGTCGCCGAGCCCCAGGTGCAAGAGCCATCGAACGGCGTTTTCATCGCCGATGGCCGGGACCGCGCCGTCGGCAAAGCTGCGATCCAATAGCGTCCAGGGATTCCGCCTCTCCTCGGACGTCTCGGCCATGGCGGCGGAAAAGCGAAACCCGCCGCGGTCGATCATGTCGCGGCCCGCGCCGAGAATTCGCGGCCGCAGGGCTTGATAAAGATTCAGGCAGCTCGAGTCGTCGCCGGGACGCAAACGCAGCGACATCACCGCGGCGCCATCGAGAGCGGCGGCATCCTCCTCACTGAGGCCCAGCGCTCGGCGGCCATCTCTGGTGCCTAGGTCGTATGGCAGCGGGAGAACTGATTCGCCGAGCAGAGCGAAACCGCCGGTGCCGCCGGTCTTGGACGCCGCGTCCTCCTCGGGGCTGCGCCGGTTGGCCCCGACGGCGACGATCACAAAGCTCGCCGAGGCGACCAGGCCGATGGCCAGCAGGCTGCGGCTCGGCCGTCGAGTCGCGTTGCGGATGGCAAGGCCGGGAATCGAAAAGCCCGTGACCGTGCCGATCGATGCTTGCGGCGGACGACGCAGCCACAGCCGACATCCCGCCAAGAGTGCCGCGAGCATCGCCGCCCCCGCCCCGAAAAAGGCGCCCGCCTCGGACACAGCCGCAGAGACATAGCTCACCCCGCAGAGAACGGCCGCGACCGCCAGGAGCCCAATCATCAGCACGCGGGTCGCCGCCGGCCTGCCGCGCGTGGCCCGAGACGACGTCTGGGAGGTTTCGCCGGCCAACAGGGCGCGAGGTGAGGAGGCCGCCAGCTTGCGAATGGTCAGCGCGATGGACGCCAGGGCGACGGCGACGCCGGCGACGTATCCGATGACCAGGCTCATCGGGGCGACGCTCAACTCGAGGAACGGCGCCCTGATCGGCTGCGACCACCAAGAGCGCAGGGCCGCAATCATGGCAGACGCATAGACAACCGCGGCGAACATGCCTACCCCCGCTCCGATGGCGGCCAGGAACGCCCCTTCGGCCAACAGCATTCGACCGACTCGCCTGACGGTAAATCCGGTCGCCAGGAGAATGCCCAATTGCGGCGCCCTACGCTCGATTCCCAGCCTGAAGGTGAGGGCCACGAGCATGGCGGCGGAGATGATGATGAACGAGCTGAATCCGATGAAGAGGAGGCCGAAATCGGTGCTGCCGCCGCCCGCGGCCAGCGCCTCCGCCCGAACCGGCCGCGGCGACAAGCCGAACGACGCCGGATCGATGGCCTTCAGCAGAGCGGCCTCGAACTGTGATTGAGTTGCTTCCCATTCAGTCGGGTCGTCCACAACGATGCGAATCGAGGTCAGCGAGCCGAACCGCGGATCGGCCCAGAGCCGACGACCCGTCTCCGCAGAGACGAAAGCCTTGGGCAGGGCCTTGTGGCGGTCCCAGTAGTCCTCGTCTTTCGGACGAATGCGCTTCATGTCGACCGGAAACGGAGGGTTCCAATCCGAGATGCGCTTGGCGTCGGTGATACCCTCGTAAGTCGGCGTCAACCCGGGATCCGCCGCCCAACCCGAGATCGGCACGACCGCCGCGAGCCGAAGCGTCGCCTGTCGCGTCTCTAGCTCACCGAAAGGTTTCGACACATAGTAGGTCAGGGTGGTGGGGTCGCCGGGGGCGGCGCCGAGATCATCCGCCGCCCACTGGTTCAACACGATCGCATCATCGGGAATGGTGGTTCGCCTTTGTTCGCTCGCTCTGCCGGACGGCGTCTCCGCCTCGACGCCGACAAGCTGCGACAGCGCGGCGATCGTGGAGTATGGAACGCCGGGCGCGGAAGGGTCGGCGGATTTGGAGATGGAGTTCGCCAGATAGGTCGACACGGGAACCGGGGTGAGGCCCAACTCGTCGGACACGCGCAGCGCCAGCGCTTCGACCGCGGGCTCAACGAGCAGCCGATCGGATTCCAGCGTGATGTAGCTCATGGCCTCGCTGCGACGGAGCAGAAGCCCCAGGTCCGCAAGGGCCAGATGGCGATCCATGAGCGAACGCAACTCCGCCGTCTCCGTGGCGGTGTCGGATGGGAGGTGTTCACGTCCGGCAACGAGAATCGTGTTCGCCCGCCCCGGCTGGGCGACGGCCTGTTGAAGGAGTGCAAGCGGCACGAAGGCATTTCGCGCCTCCTGCTGACGCGGCTCAAGCACAAACTGGCCGGCGCCTTCTTCGGACAGCACACGGGAAACGGTCAGCCGAATGGTGGAGACCGCCTCGTCGCGCCGACCGAGCAGGGTTTCGACCGGCGCCTGGCCGGACTTGGTGACGCGAATCAGCACGTCGTCCCCGACCCGCGCGCGCAGTGCATCGGCGAGGGCCGGACTGAGCGCCACCGTTCGGCCGGCAGGATAGGCGCCGGCGTCGGAAGGATCGGCGGGCCGACCATCCGCGGCCGCGAATATCCCCCAGAACCGGTCATCGACGCCGAGCACCTTGATGTGATTGGCACGGGCCTGCGACGCGGCATGTTCGCTCGATCCCTCCAGGGAGATCAACGGACAGGCTCGCGAGAATGCGGACTTGAACGGCTGCGACTCGGCGATCCGGTCGGCCAGGGCCTCACGAAAGAAGCGCGGGCTGGTCCACGCATAGTCGACGGGGCCCAACCGCCGCAAGGCCACGGCCCGCAGGCTGCCGCGCATCGAGTCGCCGACCAACAGCGCCCCGGTCAGCGCCGCTGAGCCGGCGACTACCGCCAACACCACCGCGAGATTCATCCGCCAATGGTGCCGGAGGCTGCGCCTGACCAGGCTGAACAGGTCCAACGGCAGCTCCTCTCAAATGCTCGCGAGCCGGCCGTCAACAAGCTCCAGCCGCCGCTGCATCCGATCCGCCAAGGCCTTGCTGTGCGTGACCACCACCAGGATCGCCTTCTCCTCACCGTGAAGCTCGAGCAACAGGTCGCCCACGGCTTCAGCCGACGCCCGATCCAGATTGCCGGTCGGCTCGTCGGCCAGCACCACTAGCGGACGAAGCACCAGGGCCCGGGCCACCGCCACGCGCTGCCGCTCTCCGCCGGAAAGCTCAGAGGGCAGGTGGTCCAGCCGGTCGGTGAGGCCGACGCGATCAAGAAGCTGGCGGGCTCGTTCGACGGCCTCGCCGCCGGCACGACCGTTTGCCAGGGCGGGGATCAGCACATTCTCCATAACGCAACAATGGGGCAACAGGTGGTGATCCTGGAAGACGAATCCGATCCGTCGGTTTCGAAACCGGGCCAACTGCGGTTCGGGAAGCGTAAACGGATCCTGGCCTTCGATCGTCAGCCGGCCACGCGATGGATTCTCGAGCGTGCCCAGGATGTTCAGCAGGGTGCTCTTGCCCGATCCCGAGGGGCCGACGACGGCGAGAGCCTCTCCGCCGGCCAGCGTGAGGCTGATGTCCTTGAGGACGCTGAGCGACCCGCTGCGCGTGGGATAGTCCTTGGAGATCGATTCAATCTGGAGCAGCGCGGTCATTCAGGCGGCATCATAATCAGGGACGGCAGTGGGAGGCCAAAAAGGTCATTGAGCGCCGGGTGGACGAATGGCCGCGCGGCCTGAAGGCCGCGGCTCCGCGGGATCGCCTGACGGCCGGGCCACTGAGGGCCGCACCGCCTCGAATACCTGCCACGCGCGATCCGCCATCATCTCGTCGGTAAAAGACTCGCGAGCCGCCTCGCGGCCCTGATCGCCCAGCCGTCGCCTTGTAACCGGATCGTCCATCAGCCCGGCGATGGCCTCGGCGAGGGCCTGGGCGCTATCCGGCTCGAACAGGATTCCGCCTCCGGTAGCTTCGATCAATTCCGGGAAGGAGCCGTGTCGAGGCTGCACGACCGGTACGCCTTGGGCCATCGCCTCGATGACGTAGATTCCCTTCGTTTCGCGGTACACCGTCGGCACCGAGAAGACGTCGCAGGCGCGGAGCAGCCGCAGCTTGCCGGCCCGGTCGACCTCGCCCAGGTGATCGACGTAGCCCGCCAAACCTGCCTTCTTGAGCCGCCGCCTGATCTCTTCGAGGTATCGCCTCTGAGCGGCCGGCTGATATCCGGCGACCGCCAGTCGGCAGCGCCGGCCCTGTTGATGAAGCCTGATGAAGGCGTCGGCCAAGATGTGCAGGCCCTTTTCCGGACAGATTCGGGCGAGATAGCCGACGGTGAACGAATCATCGGCCCGATCGCGAGCGGGGCCGGCCGGCTGATCGTGGGCAAACCCATCGGGTTCCATCCGCACGCCAATGGGCACGTGGTGGATTCGCTCGGCGGCGATGCCGAAACTGTCGGCGGCGTATTGCCCGTAATACTTCGTGACAGTAATAAAGGCGTCAACCGCCGCGGCTCCTTCCCGAATCAGGCGCACGGCTTCATTTCGATGTGCCTCGCCGAGCTGGTCGAGGAAGATGTCCTCCCCGGTCAGGGTGCAGACGATAGAGGCCCCTAACCGCTGAGCGGTTGCCCGGGCGATCCCGACAAAGAAGGCGTCGGGCAAGTGAACGACGTCGGGGCGAAGCTCGGCCAGGGCGTCGAGCATCTGATCCAGCTCGCGCCGCTGACGGCCGGCGTCGCCGCGGAGGATAGACACCACCAGGTCGCCGAGGGTCTTCGGAGGGGTCGAGCCGATCCGCCGTGTCGCCAGACGAAGCAGGCCCGGCGCATCGAGCAGGCGATGCACCCAGGCGGGCATCCGCCTGAAGAGCGCCGACTTGAGGCTGAGATAGACGTTGATGCCGCCGAAATAGACACGGGATTCGCTGACGTCATCCTCGTCGGTGCGAATGGGAGAATAGACCGGGATAAGCTGTACGTCTCGTCCGTGGCGGCGCAGGGCGGCCGCAAGCGTGTTGTCACGCATGCAGCTCCCGCAGTACATGCCCCCCGCGCCGGCGGTCAGGTAGGCGACACGCATAATACCGCCCGTCGCCGGATGGCTCCGCGGCGAGGTTAATTCGGGTTCGCGACGGTGTTGACGCGACTGACCCTCGGGCCAAACACGACGTTCGTCGCGCAGACGTAACCAAACGTCAGACCGCCGATCGTGTGGTCACCCGCCCAATTCAGCGCGACGCTGCCTGTCTTCGCGGTGGCGAAAACGATCACCCCGGCCGACTCACCCTCGAGTAAGACCGGCGAGAAAATCCCCAACCCGCTCAGGTCGCCATCGAATTCAATGCGGTACACGTCGTTGGTCGCGACGAAGCCAGTCACCGGATCGTACGTTCCGCCCAACGACTCCTCTAATGAAATCGTGATCGCGCCGGTGCCGATGTCCGGCTCGCCCGGACCAGCGGGGTTGGGCAAAAACAACTCGTCGACGTGCTGAGCATACGACGTAAAAGCCGCAGTTGGACCGCCGGGCGCGTCCATATCCAACACCATTGTGTAAGCGGTACTGGAGATGTTCGCCGTCCGCGGGCCGCCGAACTCGCCGAAGTCCAAAGTAAAACTGCTCACCTCCGCAGGGTCCTGCGCCGCATTCAGCCAGGTGTCGGGCGTGCTTGCTGTGCTTGCAGTGCCTGCGTTGTCGCTGACCTCCGATGCCTGGATCCGCTGTATTCGCGGCCCGAACACCACGTTCGTCGCGCAGACGTAGCCGAACGTCAATCCGCCGATCGTATGGTTCCCCTCCCAGTTGAGCGCCACCGTCCCCGTCTTTGCCGTGGCGAAGTCGATGACCCCGGCCGACTCGCCCTCCAGAAAGACGGGCGAGAAAATCCCCAGCCCGCTCAGGTCGCCGTCGAATTCGATGCGGTACACGTCGTTGGTCGTGACGAAGCCGGTCGCCGGGTCATACGTTCCGCCCAGCGATTGATCGAGCGATATGGTGATCGCGCCGGTGCCGATGTCCGGCTCGCCCGGCCCCGCGGGGTTTGGCAAGAACAACTCATCGACTTGTTGGAAATATGACGTAAAGGCAGCCGCCGGACCTCCAGGCACGCCAACGTCCAACACCATCGTGTATCGAGTGCTTGATATGTTCGCCGACCGCGGGCCGCCGAACTCGCCGAAGTCCAACGTAAAGCTGCTCACCTCCGTCGGGTCCTGCGCGGCATTCAAAACAGTCACCGCCGCACCTACATGACCAGGCCAGGCCATTGCCAGCCCACAGGCAGCCGTCAAAAGCAGCCGTCCCATCGCCCCAGTCCGAATCCGATTCGTCGTTTCCACGTTAAACGATCGCATGTCTGCTAAACTCCTTTCAGGTGTTTAGACCCACCTGTCATACCTAACCCTCGGCAATCCCGAGCCCGATCCTGCGCGGCCATTATCACCAAGAAACACCCGGTCGCAATATCACAGGGGAGGCTTCTTTCGCTTCCTCTACGGTAAGACCCAGCCGAAATCGTCGAACGGAAAGATGTGCCACCCCTCACGGGCCGAAAACCGCCCGCGCGGAACTCCGCACGACGGTGACCGACAATCGGCCCCAGTTCCTCAAATCTCACCCTTAATCGCCTTCAATCGATGAGGGTTGCGTCCCGCGCTCGGCAACCCGCTCGCCGAAGCAATAGATCACCCCGTCGTCGGCCCCGATCACCAGCCTGCCCTGTCCGATGGCCGGTGAAGCGACCAGCGCGGCCCCGGTCGCGAATCGCCAGCGTTCCGCACCCGTCCGAAGGTCCAGGGCGTAGAGATTCCCATCGGATGAACCTACCCACGCCCGATCCCCGAGGATGACCGGCGAGGAATCGACGCGAGCCTGCGTGCGGAACGACCAGACTTGTTTGCCGGTCGCGGCATCGAGGCCGTACACGTTTTTGTCCCGGCCGCCGACAACCACCAAGCCGTCCGCCACCGCGGCGGAAGCATAGAAGGGAAACTCCCGGTCCGGGTTTTGAAAGACCCATAGCCGCTTGCCCCTCAGCCAGTCTACGCAGAGCACCTGGTTGCTGAAGGTGCCGACATAGGCACGGTCGCCAACGACGGCGGCGGACGCGCCGGATACGCCGCCCATCCGACTGGCCCCAACAGCGCTGCCGTCCGTGAGGCGAACGACGCGCAGGTGTTCATCGCAGCCGGCGACGATGACATGGCCATCGCTGACGGCCGGCGTGCCGTGGACTCGCCCCTGAGTTTCGAACTTCCATAGCAGCTTGCCGTCGCCGCGGGCGAGGCAATAAAGGAAGCCGTCGTAGGAACCGAAGAGCAGCCGGTCGCCGGCAGGATTGACCGAGGAGACGATCTCGGCGCCGGTCCGATAGGTCCAGGCTTCCCGGCCATCGGCTGCGCCGAGGGCGTGAAGCACGCCGGCCTCGTCACCGAAAAAGACGAACCCTTCGTGGACCGTCGGCGACGAGCGGATGGCGCTGGCGGCCTCGAACTTCCACCGCAGCGAGCCGGAGCGCAGGTCCAGGGCGTACAGAAAGCCGTCGTCGCAACCGACATAAATGGCGTCGCCGACGATGGCGGCGGTGGACTGGATGACGTCGCCGACCGTGAACCGCCACAGCACCTCGGGCCGATCCGGGAGCGCGCCGACCGCGACGCCGGTCTGAAGGCTGTTTCCGCGAAAGATGGGCCAGTCAGAGGCCGGCCTGGTCGCTGGACCCGAGCCGACCGCCGCGGACACGATGATGTATCCCATCAAGGTCAGCACAAACATCCCTCAGGCCGGCTTGTAGCGAAGCACCAGCCCCGCACCGACCGCCGCCATGACAATGCCGATCAGGAATCGCCAGTCCGGCATGTGCCACTTGCGGTCCCAGGCCATGCTGACGAAGACGTTCATGATCGGGGCTCCGGCGAATATGAGCGGAGCGACGTAGATCGGCTTGCCGCCGGACTTCAAAGCAAAGATGACCCCCAAGGCCCCCAGGGCCCCGAACACCCCGGCGAGCAGGGAGATGGAAATGCCCCTGCCGGGAAAGACCGCCGGCTCCGCCTTGTTCAGGATCATCAGGCCGGGCACGAGCACCGCGACCAGCACGTAGGCGATCCCGACGAAGAGAAAGGCCCGCAGAGGACCCTTCGGCTCGCCGAATCCAAGCTGGCCGTGATGGATGGTCGGCACGTAGGCGCCCCAGCAGGCGATGGTGCCGATGATGCACAAGAAAGGAAGATACTGTTTCATCGATTGTTGGCTCCAATGCTTTGCCCCTGGTAAAGCAGTCGTCGACGCCGGGAGCAGGCCCTTCAATCAGGAGGTGGCCACCGGGCCCGCCCCTCCGCCGATAATCTTCGCTCGGATGTCCGGCGGGATGGCCGTCGCGGCGAACTTGCCGGAGGCCATCTTGCAGCAGACCGCCTTGGTGCGTCCGCGGGCGATGCGGAAGCCGTCGCGGTAGAACTCCACCTCGTAGGTCATCGAGCGTTCGGCCAGGTCTGTGATCTTGAATCGCAGCTCGATCTGATTCTCGAAGTGGGCCGGGGCGAAGTATTCGCAGCTCACCGTGACGCGCGGCCAACTGATCGTCCCCTCGGCTTGCTCCTGCACGACGCTCATTCCGACCGAGCGCATGAAGGCGTGCTCGGCCTCCTCCATCCAGCGGAAGTAGTTGGAAAAGTGCATGACTCCGGCCAGGTCGGTCTCGGCGAACTGCACCATGCGAATCGACCTAAACTCCGCGGCCATGAGACTCGACTCGTCTATTTGCTGAAAAACTTTCTCAGCGTCTGCGGCGACGGCGGGCGGGTCGCGAGGGACACCAGCACCAGCGCCGCCAGGGCGCAGAACACCATCGGCACTGCTGGAACCACGCCGTATTCATGGCCCAGCCCCGGTAGCGGCGGGACCAGTGGCTCGATCCGGCTGGCGAAGCCGCGCTCCAGCCCCGCGCGGACATAGTAGTACACTCCGACGCCAATGCCCGCGATGACCGATGCATAGGCACCCGCCTTGGTCGTGCGCCGCCAATAGAGCGAGGCGAAAACCAGGGGGAATAAGGCCGAGAAGCCGCTGAAACACCAAACCGCCAGGCCGAAGATGGGCTTAGCCTCCTTGAGGGCCAGGGTGAGTAGCCAGCAAGCCGCGACGACGAGCATGACGAAGATGCGCCCGCTAAGTAGCCGCTGACGGTCGGTCATGCGGTCGTGCTCGAAATAGTGATCGACGATGTCATGGGTGAACATCGAGCCCAGGCAAAGGAACTGGGCGTCCATGCCGCCGAGGATCGCCGCCAATACACCGGCCGCCAGAAGGCCGCTGACCACCGGATTGCTCAGCATCTGCACCATCAGGCCGAGCACCGCGTTGGGATTCGGCACGGGCGCATTGGGACCCGGGACCAACGGACCCTCGGGCGTAAAGGGAATAACCGGCTTGCCCCCCACCATCGCCGAGGTCGCCCAGATGCCGATGGCCACGCACGGCGCCCAGATCAACATGATGAGCAGCGGATGCAGGGTCACGGTCATCCGAAAGGTTTTCGCCGACCTGGCGGTGAGCCACAGTTGAAACAGGTGTGGAAACATGGCCACCGAGAGCGGGATCATGCCGTAACTCAGGAATTCGAGCTCGGTCATCGCTTTGGGCTTGTGCGGGCGTAGGACCGGCGCCCCGGCCGCGGGCTGGGTTGATGCCGTCCACGCGGCCATCTTCTCCTGGAACAGCTGTTGGTGCTGCTCCGTGACGCTGCGCGTGAGCTTGCTGGGGTTGTACTCCTGGACCAGGCGCGTCGCCTCGGTGAAGCCCCCCAGCCGGTCGGCGATGGCCCAGAAGGTGACGACGCCGACGACCAGGAAAATCACCGTCTGCAAGGCGTTGGCCCAGGCCGTGGCCCGTGCCCCGCCGAGCGACACGTAAAGCCAAACCACGCCGGTGGCGACCAGCGTGCCCAGCCAGAACGGCACGGCCCCGCCGGTGGACTCGAACCAACCCGGAAACGCGCCGCGCGTGGCCACCTGAATCATGATTCCCGAACCGATGATCCCGATGATGATGTAAGGGGCTTGAAGCAGGGCCAGGATCGGGAACAGGATCAACCCAATGTTGCTCGACCCGAATCGCTCGCGGAAGAACTGAATCTGCGTTTGAAAGCCGTACCGCTTGCCGAATGCCCAAAGCTTTACGCCAATGAGAAAGAAACAGGCCGCGTGGACGATGCCCGACCAGGAGGCCATTTTGCCATAGACCCCAACGCCGCTGGCCCAGGCCTCGCCGCTGCTGCCCTGAATGGCGAAGGCGGTCATGGTGGTCCCGAAGACCGAAAGCACCAGGAGCACGGGACCGATGCCGCGCGAGGCGACGAAGTAATCGTGGGCGGTCCCCTTGAACACCCTGCCGCTGGCGACGCCCAACACGATGAGGGCCGCCAGGTAGGCGATGATGATCCAGAGTTGAAGTTGGCCGGGGGGGAGATCGGCGAGCAGCATCAACGGATCCCCCGCTTGGCGTCGATCGTCGCCGGCTCATCGTCGGGCAGGTCCACGTCCTTGGGCCAGCAATAGCGACAGGCCAGGCCCCAGACCAGGCACGCGGCGATGGAAATCCCGACGTGATAGGCCAGGCTGACCGGCAGGAAACCGAGGACCAGCGTCCGGTCGTCGGCCCGCCACCAGAAGTCCTGGTGCAAGACGGCAAGAAGAATCACGAGGAAGATGACTACTCGCTTCATCTGGCCGGCACCGCGTCCTCGACCTTGATCGCCTCGGGCAGCTTGAGGCGGCGGCCCATAGTACCAAACAAATCGGCCAGGTCATCATCGAAAACGTCGCCGATCAAGACCCGGGTAATCGCGTCCTTCAGATGCGGATTCTCTGCGACAAACCTTCCCATGCTGAAGCTGGGATCGTAGTAGGCATATACCAGCATGCGGATGCGCTGCATCCCCTCCGCCAGAAGCGGTCCAAACCGTCCCAGCCGGGCCTCTGACACGTCACCGGCAGCCAAGGCTTCGTGGATGGCCGTCGCCGCCATGTCGCCGCTTTTCAGAGCGAGCATCACGCCGGAAGAATAGAGCGGATCGAGGAATCCGAAGGCGTCGCCGATGAGCACCCAGCCGTGGCCGGCCGCCCGACGGGAGCGATAGGAGAAGTCGGCCGTGGTGTAAACGGGGCGGATCCGCGTGGCGCTGGCAAGCCGCCGGGCGAGCCCGGAGGTGTTGGCGATCTCCTCGTCGAGGATCGCGCCGGGATCGTCCCCGCGGCCGTTGTAGAGGTAGCTGGGCGGGGCCACGACGCCGATGCTGGTGATGTCGTCCTCCAGGGGAATGAACCAGAACCAGCCTTCGCGGCCGGGCAGGGCGATGACCAGGGTGGCGCCGGCGTTGCGTCCCTCATCGCGCTGGGCGTTCCTCCAGTAGCTGTAGATCACCGCGTTCTTGAGCATCTCGTCGCCGTAGCGAAGCATGAGCTGCCGCGAGATGAGCCCCGCCTGCCCCGAGGCATCGACCGTCACCGGCGCAGGGATGTCCCGCACCTGCCCGCCGATCATCGCCCGAACCCCGACGGCGCGATCTTTCTCGAAAAGCACCTCGCGCACGACGGCCTGCTCGACGACCTCGACGCCGGACTCACGGGCATGGTCGAGCATCATCTGATCGAACTTGTCCCGAGAGACCTGCCAGGTCACCGACCATTCGTTGGGATCGCGGTCGCGGAAGAAAAACGGGGCCGAGTCCTTGCCGCTCGCCGAAACGAACTGGACGCTCTCCTTCGGCACGAAGCCCGATCGCTTCATCTTGTCGAGGATGCCCAGCTTCTGAAAGACGAAATAGGTATTGGGCATCAGCGACTCGCCGATGTGATGCCGCGGAAACTTGCTTCGCTCCAAGAGCAGCACCCGGTGGCCCTGCCTGGCCAGGAGCGTGGCGCAGGTCGCCCCGGCCGGCCCTCCGCCGATGACCACGCTTTCGTGCCGGCCCGATGGTTGAGAGGTCATGCCCTTGGAGTCAGCCACCGGAGACGATCTCCAGCAGCTCGATCGCCGGATGGCCGTCACAGTGAATCATTCCCATTCGTCCGTAGGCCTCGGGGACCTCGCGGTTGAAATCCGTCAGGAGGGGGCAGCCGGCGTTGAACTTGAAGTACCATCGGGGCTCGATCCGGCGAAGAACGTTGGCCTGAATGAGGATGTCGCCCAGCGGGGTCTTGCGCTCCAGAATTCTGCCCCGGACCTCGTCGCTGGTGTAGCGAAGGTCGATGCGCACAAGTCCCGCCTCGACGACTCGACCGCTGCCAGCGAGCGTCAGGACGATCCGCCGATGGTAGGCTTCGCCGTCGAGATGGGCGGCCAAGACCTTCAGCTCCACCTGTGCACCGTGAAAAACGCGCAGGGTCTCCGTCATGTGGTCGTGATGAACGAGCAGCCGCCGGAATGTGTCCGGCAAATCATCGGCGGAAACCCTGGATGCCGTCGGCCCCATGGCCGGCGAACTGGAAAAGCCGGCGCAGAATTCGTCGAGCGCCGTGAGCGGATCATGATGGGTGTCGAGCTTGGTGTGCATGGTCTTAGGTGTAACGGATGCCCTGGTACTCGCTTTCAAAGAAGCGCGGCAGAAGGCTGTCGACCCGCAGCAATCCGTCCCGAGTCAGGCGAATCTCGCCATTGCCGCCCTCCAAGAGCCCTTCCTTTTGAAGGCTGTCGAACGCGCCGCGGAAGACGTCCCGGACCTCGACCCCGAACTTGGCCAGGAAATATCCCGCGTCGAGGCGCCCCGTCTTCAGTTGCAGGATCAGTTCGCGAATGAGACCAGACCGAGGCGAAACCGGCAGGGCCCGCGCGATCGGCAGGTAGCCGTCGTGAATCCGTCCGATGTAGTCGTCCCATTGATCCTGGTTCTGGAAATGGACGCCGCCAAAGTGGGAAAAGGAGGCGACGCCGGCGCCGATCATGTCCGCCCCGTGCCAGAGCGAATCGCGATAGATGAAGCCCGCGTGCCGCTCCTTTTTGACGAGGGTGTAGGCGCTGGAGACCTGGTAACCGGCCGCCTCGAATCGGCCGAAGGCCTGATCCACCCAGCGCCGCTTGGTCGCCCAATCGGCCACCGCGGGGGCCTCGCCGGCTTGCTGGGCCTCGCGCGAGAAGACGGCGTTGTGCGGCAGCTCCATTTGGTAGATGGTGACGCTGTCGGGGTCCAGGGCGACGGCCTTCTCGACCGTCTGCCGCCATTTCGCGTCGGTGTCGCCGACCATGCCGGCGATCAGGTCGATGTTGATCTGCGGGAAGCCCACCTGCCGGGCCCAGTCGTAGGCTCGAAAAATCTCCGGGGACTTGTGGGCACGACCGTTGTAGTCCAGGATGGCGTCGTCGAAGTGCTCCACGCCCAGTGACAGCCGCGTGACGCCGATCCGCCGGATCGTCTCCAGCTTGCTCTTTTTGAGGGTGCCCGGCTCGCACTCGAAGGTGACCTCCCGAGCCGCGTCCCAGTTCCAATGCCGGCTGATTCGCTCGACCAGTCGCGCAAGCTGCTCGTTGCTCAGAAACGACGGCGTGCCGCCGCCGAAATAGACAAACTCGAATTGCCGGCCGGCGAGTGCCCGGCGGCCGGCGTACAAACCGATCTCGCGGGCCAGGGCATCGGCGTAGACCTCCACCTCATCGGCGTTCTTGTCCGTATAAACGCGGAAATAGCAGAACTTGCAGCGTTTGCGGCAGAACGGAATATGCAGATACAACCCGAGCGGCGCATCGCCCCTTGACGGAGCGTCCAGCGCCGCCAGAGCTTCCGGCACCTGCTCGGCATTCCAGGCCGAGAAAGGCGGATAATTGGCGACGAAGTAGCTGCCGACTTCCGTAGGCTCTGCATGCTCCGTCGCGCCGCCCGCGTTTCCAAGCTGTGGCAGTTGAACCATCGGGTCCCTGGCAAGTCTGCCGGCCTCGTTTCAATTCCCGGTCCGTTTGCCGCCTCGTGTGAGGTGTATCTTAGTGCGAATCGTAGGCCGGGACCAAATCCAACGGATGTGCGACGAGGCCGTCAACCGGCGCCATGATCGGACGTGCGATCCACGAGCTTGGCGGTGAAGCTGATATCCACCTCGATGACCTGGGGCTTGGCGGCGGGATCATGGAGGGTGAAGTGGTAGAATTCACCCTTGATCGAGCCTTGCACCTCCTTTGCGTCGAAGAAGTCAATCCTCATCCTGGCGAGTTTGGGCTGATAGCCGTGCAGGATGTTGAAGACCCCGCTGCCCCGGGGGTTCGACCGAGGCCCACCGGCAACATCCAACCCGTTCTTGGCCAGGGCGGCCAGCGAAACCGCCTCGGAATACTCGCCGAAGCGAATCCGCGAACCATCCGGACCCGGACGCGTGGCGGTCAAAGAAACCAAGATGCCGCCGAGGGGATCCGGCTGAACGATGAACACCATGTTGGCGATTTCGATCCGGCGGTCGGCGTTGATGATGGCGAAGTGCTCGAAGTCGTAATCCGCCGCTGCAACCGTCTCCTGCGGCTTCGCGGCAGGGCCCTCCGCTTGTTCGTCGCAGCCGCAAACGATGGCCGACATTGACGGAGCGACGGAGACGAAGCCCACGACAACGTTCAACCGACTAATGGTGTTCATCCGAAGCCATCGTGAGGGCCGGCGAATGTCAAAGGTGGTCGCATCCGTAGTCACGTCGCCCGACAGTATCGTTCGCCGTGGATCGGCGGTCAATTTCCGGCGCGCAGGTCCGAATAAGTCGACGCAATTTGGCCCGCGAAAACGATCGTCGAACACTCAAGCGCACTCGGACCTGTGCCGATATAGACCGCGAGGCTGTGGGTCTTCCGCTGTCAAGCGGGACAGCCTGGCTTGGAGGATCCGAGTAACGGCGAGCTCGGATCCTCTTTTTTTGCGCGCACAGCGCAGTAAGTTGCCGCCATCGGCGCGCAACGATACGCATTCACGTTGCGATCATCGACTCAAATGGCATTTGTTGCCCGGACGCAGGCTGATTCTGCGCCGGTGCGGTCAGAGGCGAGACGACGCCACGGAGTCCATGCGGAGGGACTTGACGAACTCAGCGATCTGCGAGATCGTCGATCGCCCCGGCAGGTTGTGCTCCAATCCGACGAATTGAACGCCCAGACCGATCCGACCGGGACCGATCATCACGCAGTGGCGATATTGGGCGTCGGCCAAGAGCGGGGGACGGCCCTGCACCGAGGTGATTTCAACGCCCACCACGTCGCCGACGCCGAGCCGCGGGTTCTGATCAGCCCGGATGTCGATCAGGAGGCCGCCGACGGAGGCATTCGCCACGCGCCCTGCGCACAAGGGCCAAGTGGTCTCGTCGCCGGAGGGCAGACCACCCAGCCATAGTTTGACCGCGATGAAGGCATCGTCGGGCACGGTCACGCGCTGATACAACCGCCGTTGGAGTTCCCGCACCTCCTTGGGGGCTCGGACGATCAAGGTGTCGATGGGGTCGCCCTCCCCGGTCGTGTCCATCCGCCGCATCAGGACCGGACTCACGAAGACGCACTTCTTGTGGCCGCGGCGAAGCGAGATGCCCAGTTTCTCGCCTGGGGCGATCTCCGGCGGCGCCATCGTGTCCACGGAGATCGGATAGATGATCTGGAGCAACCCTTCTTGTGCGTCCAGGCGAATGATGTGGGAGCGGAGATTGCACCACTGTCCGTCTGCAAGCAGCGAAACGGTGATCCCCGCGCGGCGCTCGACCGCCCAATCGAGGATGGACGAGGCGGCTTCGACGGCCAATGTGCCTCCGAGGGTCATGCCAGCAGGGCTCCGGTCTCGACGGGGGTCCGCTCTGATTCCGCAAGGGCCTCGCGGAGCTCGCCGAGCTGCTTGGCGCTGTTCGACGTGCGAACGAACTGCATTCCGACGATCGTGAAGCCCTTGCTGGCGGGAGTCTTGTTCGAAACGGCCACGGGCATGTCGAATGTGAACGTCCCGAACGGCAGCTCAAAGCTTGCTTGCAGGTTCTCCCCGGCACAAAAGGCGTCGGCGGCTGAGTCGCCAAGCCGGCAGGCCAGACCGTCGGAGCAGATGTTCAAAAGCGTGGCGACCTGGCGGTGACTGGAACCCCCGCCTTGCCACTGGATGGTGACCTTGGACGAGGGGGCTAAGTGGGCACGGACGAATCGCCTGCGGTCCAGTACCGTGAGCACTGCCGGACGGGCGATGGCGAGAGACCGCGTCTCGCCCCAATGCGGGGCCGCGGTGATGGTCGATGCGAAGCAGTAGCGCTGGTCGCTAAACAGTTGCACCTGGCAGGCCACTCCGACCAGCCGCGTCGAGTCGTGGGCCGGCCGCCCGGTAATCTCCATGAGCAGGGCCTTGTCGTCGCCGGAGATGAGAAAGCCGTTGAGGGCGCCGTGTGAAAGGGAAGCTGACTCGATGACGAGTTGGGCCTGGGTGCGGACGGCGCTTTCGATGACTTGTCCGGCGGTCTGTCCGTCGAGCGTGGCCTTGGCCTTCATGACTCCAGGACCTCCATGCACCGGACGGGACGATCCGCGGGCGGCCGCCGATCGACGAGTTTTTCCCGGTCGTGCGGCCCGCGGTTGCCGGCATGATCCGCCGCTGCCGATGCCCAGGCGCGCCGGCAATGCGTACTCGGTTCGATCCGGCAATGACTTGAAGATTCAGAGCCTTGGAGGAAAAAGTGATTCGACGCGGAGGCGCTTTCGCAGGTTCAGGATCCTTGCAAGACCCCGCCGAGGTTCCTGATGCGCTCCAATTCAGCCTTCGGAATGCGGACATCCAACCGCATGACGCCGTCGTCGTAGTCCTGTCCGAGAATGTGGCCGTGCTTGCTGACGTATGCCACCAGCCGCCCATTCGAGGCGGTCGATTCGATGGTGACACGGACGTAGCGGCTCCTCATTCGGTCGAGAACCATCTCGGCCAGGCTGTCGAGGCCCAGCCCCCGCGCCGCGGAAATCTCCACGGCGCCGTGGAGGCTCACCCGAAGCAGGTGGATGGCCGAGTCATCGCGTAATGCGTCAATCTTGTTCAAGACGTTGATCCGGGGAATCTCATTGCAGCCCAGTTCGAGCAGGACGGCCTCGACGGCCCGAATTTGCCCGACGGCATCGGGGCTTGACGCATCGACCACGTGGAGCAGCAGGTCGGAATGGATGGTCTCCTCCAAGGTGGCCCGAAACGACGCCACCAGCCGGTGAGGAAGATTGCGCACGAAGCCGACGGTGTCGGAGACCAGGGCCGTCTGGCCGCCGCCCAGGTTCCACCGTTTCGTCTTGGTGTCCAGGGTGGCAAAGAGCTGGTCGGCCACGACCACGTCGGCCCCGGTCAGGACGTTCATCAGCGTGCTTTTGCCGGCATTGGTGTAGCCGACAAGGCTGATGGTGAAGTATTCACTCCGCGAGCGGACCTCGCGCAGCTTGCGGCGGTCGATCTGGGCGATCTGCTCTTTCAGGAATGATACTCGCTTGGAGGCGAGCCGGCGGTCGATCTCGATCTGCCGTTCGCCGGGCCCGCGCGTGCCGATGCCTCCGACCGCGCCGGCAGCGGTGCCGCCACCGGCTCCGGCGATCCGCTCGAGGTGCGTCCACATGCCGCGTAGCCGCGGGGCCGTGTACTCCAACTGGGCCAGCTCCACCTGGAGTTTCGCGGCGTGCGTCCGGGCCCGGCCGGCAAAGATGTCCAGGATGAGTTCCGTGCGGTCTATCACGCGCCGCTTGGAAATTTTCTCGATCTCGCGGATTTGCGACGGAGACAGGTCGTTGTCGAAAATAACGACCTCGGCGTCCTTTTCCTGCACGTAGTCGGCAAGCTCCAGGACCTTGCCTCGGCCGATGTAGGTGCCGGGGCAGATTCTCGCTCGCTTCTGGATCACCCGTCCGACCACATGGGCGCCGGCCGCCTCAGACAGCGAGGCCAGCTCGGCCAGGGGATCGTATCGGGTGGCGCCGTTGTCACTGCCGGGCAGAACCACCCCGACCAGCACGGCTCGCTCGGAGTGAACGCCGGTCTCGAATCTTCGGTCGGTTTTCAATGCGTTGCCGGCACCCTGAACATGGCCCCTCGGCCGCTGAAACGTCGAACAAGTTCCTCTCTGTTATCTTACGAAACGCCTCGGCGGCGGGTCAACGCGGGCCGCCTTTGCCGGGTCGCGCCGCAGGCGCGGCAGGTTCGATAACTCCTCGTTCGACCAGCATCTCCGCGAGAATGCCCGCGACCCGTGCGGCGGCGCCGGCCTTGGCGATCGGGCGCACCACGTCTTCCAAGTCCTGTCTGATGCGCGCCAGCTTGCCCGGGGTAGAGAGCCACTCGACGGCGGCGGCGATGATCGGATCAACGCTCCTGTAATAGGGCATGAACTCCGGGACGATGCGGCGTCCGGCAAGGATGTTCGGGATCGACAAATGGGGCGTGCTGATGAGCCAGCGGCCGACCAGGCGGTAGGTCCATCGGTTGGTGTTGTACATGACGAGCATCGGGGTGGCTCTGTATGCGACCTCAAGGGTGACGGTCCCGGACGCGACAAGGGCAAGGTCCGCCGCGACGATCGCCGCCGCGCGATCCGCCGGGCCGCAGAGTATTCGTAATGGAAGTGCACGGCCGAGCGACTCGACTGCCGCGTCGACCGACGCGAGCAGTTCTTCGTGAGCCGCAACCACCATAAACGCCGCCCTCGGATACCGAGTGTGCAGCGCGGCCGCCACCGCCAATTGACCGGGAAGCACCTCTTCAATGACGTGTCGGCGCGAGCCTGGCAGCAGGGCGATCAGCGGCGTTGCGTCGCTCTTCAGTTTCAATGCGGCGGCCTGGTCGACAGGCTCGGCAATCAGGTGATCGAAGGACGGATGGCCCACGTAATCGGCTCGGATGCCGGCGCGACGGAAGTATTCCTCCTCGAACGGCCAGATGCAGGCCAATCGGTCGACGCTTCGCTTGACCCGCCGATTGCGCCAGCCGCGCGGCCCCCAGGCCCAGGTCTGCGGCGCGATGTAATACAAGACAGGAAGCCCCGCGCGACGACAGAGCCGCGCAACCGGCAAGTTGAGCGCCGGCGAATCGACGACGACCGCAGCATCGAATTGCTCGGAGGCCAGCAGGGCCTTCAACCGACGAAGCACGGCCCATCCCTCTGGGATGCGGCGAAACGCGGCCAAGGCCATCGCCGACCGCGCGGTCATGTCGTGGATGCAGCCGCATCCGGCCTGTCGCAGCGCAGGTCCCGCGAGGCCCGTGAACTCCGCCTGCGGGTAGAGCTTGGCGAATTGACCGATCATCGCCGCGGCGTGTTCGTCGGCGCTTTGCTCGGCGACGCTGACAAGAATTCTGACCGTTGCCGCCACCTTTCCGGTGTCCCTGCCGATGCCGAGCCGGGCTGACCGGCCTCCGACGATTTCGATTGAGCGACTTGGACGCCTCAACGGATAGTATCTGCACGGGTCATCTATCACTACTAATTGGAGTAGCCATCGTCAGCCCAGACGAGTCTTGAATGCCCCGCCATGCCGAGTCTCCTCGGATTCTAACCGCGGAAGGACGGAGCAAAGGGACCGCGGAAACCGCTGTAAAGACACAGCCCCCGCACGTGAATTCGCGGTTTTGGACAGTCGGTCTGGGTCACGTCGGCCATCCATTGGCGGTGCTGCTTGACGAAGGCCGCCACACGGCCTATGGTGTCGGTTCTCGGCATAAGGTCGCAAACGTAACACTAGGCAGGATCGCAAGATCGAACGGGAGGTGACTATTGGCATCGGCGTTGGTCCACGGGCTGATCGAGTCCGGCGTACACTTCGGCCACCGGGTGAGCCGGTGGAATCCGAAGATGGCGCCGTATATCTTCGGCACGCGGAATTCGATTCACATTATCGACATTCGCCAGACCGTCAAGGGTCTGCTTCGAGCGAAGAAGTTTCTCGCCGCCGTGGTGACGAAAGGCCAGGACGTCCTGGTCGTCGGCACCAAGAGACAGGCCCGAGAGGCCGTGGAAAAGCAGACCAAGCGCGTAGGCATGCACTACGTCAATGAACGGTGGCTCGGCGGCACACTCACCAACTTCAAGACCATTCGCTCCCGGCTCGCCCGCCTCGAAGAACTCGAGGAACTCGATCGCAGCGGGCGCATCAACCTCCTCTCCAAGAAAGAGAAGGCGACCATCGACCGCGAAAAACGCAAGATCACGCGCAATCTCGACGGCATCCGCAAGATGACCCGGCTGCCCGGCGCCCTGGTCATTCTGGACGTCCGCCGCGAGAACATCGCCGTCAAGGAAGCCCGCAAGCTCGGCATCCCGACGGTCTGCCTGGTGGACACCGACAGCGATCCGGATTGCGCCGACATCATCATCCCTGGCAACGACGACGCCCTTCGGTCCATCGAATTGGTGATGAGCGAGTTGGCGGAGGCCGTCGAAGCGGGCATTCGCGGCCGGGCCCCGGAGACCCCCGCCGGCGACGGCGAGGCCGCCGCCTCACGGCCGAAACGATCGCGCCGCCGGACGACCTCGGAGCTGGCCGAACAGGACGCCCCTCAGGCGCCCGGCGATTCGGACGAGACCGACGTGCGCATGGAGATGCCGGTGGAGAGCCTGCCCTCGCGCTCGTCGAAGGTGGCGCAGTCGCCCTCTCCGACCGAGGTGCCGGACAGCGTATAATACGATCTGGCCCTCTTGGCTCGGCGCCGGCCGCTCTTTTTCACCATTGGCGTGACACTTGGAATTAGACGGGGCCCGGAAGCATCACACGGCGACCGGCCTGCGGGAGATTGGCAATCATGGCTGAGATAACCGCCCAACAGGTTCAACGGCTTCGGTCCAAGACCGACCTGGCGATGATGGACTGCAAGAAGGCGCTGGTCGAATCCGGCGGCGACGAGACCAGGGCCCTGGAAATCCTGCGCAAAAAATTCGCCGACAAGATGAGCGACCGCGCCGACAAGGAGACCGCCAACGGTCGGATCGGAGTCTTCGCCGACGACCAGGCCGCCTCCCTCGCCGAGCTGCGCTGCGAGACCGACTTCGTCGCCACCAACGACGCCTTCAAGGAGCTGGCGAACACCGTCGCCGAGCAGTGCGCTCGCACCGGCATCACCGACGTGGAGAAGTTAAAGACGTCGAAACTGCCCAACGGCCGCACGGTGCAGGACCTCTTGGTCGACGCCTTTGGAAAGCTCAAGGAGAACATCGCCATCCACCGGCTGTCCCGCATCGCCGGGCCCGGGGCCTGTTACGTCCATCACAACGGCAAGGTGGCCGCCGCCGTGGCCTGCGACAGGCCGCCTGCCGAGCCGGGCCGTCACGTCTGCATGCACATCGCCTCCACCGCGGCCATCGCCGGCCTGACCCGAGAGGACGTGAACCCCGCCGAGGTGAGCGAGGCCAGGGACCGGGCGACCGCCGAGGCCAGGGGAAAGCCCGAGCCGATTCTCAAGAAGATCGTCGACGGCAAGTTGGACAAATGGTACGCCGAGCGCGTGCTCATCGAGCAGCCCTTCGTCATGGATGACAAGACCACGATCAACGCCTATACCGAGGCCAACGGGTTCACCGTGAAGGCCTTCGCCAAGTTCGAGGTCGGCAGCCTCAAGTGACTTGGCGGGGTCGGCCCATCCACGCCGCCGCCGGCGACAACTCTCCCGATGGCCCTGTCCGTCGAATGACTTGGCGGTTAGGATTCCGCCGAATAAACGGCGCGCCCTCGCGCCGAAGAGAACGACGATGCCCCCGAAGAACCGAAAGAGCCGGACCGATCCCCGCGCAGCCGCGCCGCGCCGAATGCGCCGGGTGATCCTGAAGATTTCCGGCGAGGGCTTCTGCGCTCCCGGCGGCTTCGGCATCGACGGCGCCGCCCTGCGGCGGATCGCGGAGGAGATCATCCAGGTCTCCAAGCTCGGCGTGCAGGTCGCCGTGGTCGTGGGAGGAGGCAATTTCCTGCGCGGAGCCACCGTCGCCCACCAATCGAGAATCCAGGAGGCGACCGCCCATTACATGGGCATGCTGGCGACGGTCATCAACGCCCTGGCCCTTCAGGACATGCTGGAGGAGTTGAAGCAACCCACTCGGGTGCAATCGGCCATCGCCATCCAGAGCGCCTGCGAGACTTTTATTCGGCGGCGCTGCATCCGCCATCTGGAGAAGGGCCGAGTGGTCATCCTGGCCGCCGGCACCGGCAGGCCCTTCGTCACGACCGACACCGCCGCCGCCTTGGCCGCGGTGGAGATCAACGCCGACGTCCTCTTCAAGGCCACCAACGTCGACGGGGTATATTCGGCGGACCCCAAGAAGGACTCGAAGGCCCGATTCCTCAGCAGTCTCAGCTATAATCAGGTCATCGACGACAGACTGGGAGTCATGGACGTCTCCGCGGTCGACCTCTGTCAGCGCCACCGCGTCCCCATCGCCGTCTTCAACCTGATGAAGCCGGGAAACATGCGGATGGCGGTTCAGGGCCGGTCCGTCGGCACGCGGATCGGCGAGTGAGTGCCCATCGGGGCGGAGAGAGCCTGCCCGATGGGTTCCTGGCGGCCTTTAGCATGGCCACGGATCAAACGCAAGAAAGCACGCGCCACCTGCTGGACCTCGACCCGGAGGAGCTGCGCCTCTGGTTCGCGGAGCGCGGCGAGCCCGCCTTTCGATCAACGCAGGTTCTTGAATGGGTGTACCAGCGCGGGGCCTCCACTTTCGACGAGATGACCAACTTGTCGAAGGAGCTGCGCTCCAAGATGTCCGCCGAGTTCGTCGTCTGTCGTTCCGAGGTCCTTCGCCGAGCGCAGGCCCAGGACGGCACCGTCAAGCTCCTGCTGGCATGGCCCGACGGGGCCACCAGCGAATGCGTGCTCATTCCCGCCGAGACGCGCCACACCGCCTGCATCAGCTCCCAGGTCGGCTGTCCGGCCGGTTGCCGTTTTTGCGCCAGCGGCATCGGCGGGTTGGAACGGAACCTGACTTCGGGCGAGATCGTCGAGCAGGTCGTGCGGATCAGGGCCGAGGCCGCCGCAACCGGGAACCGGCTCAGCAACGTGGTCTTCATGGGGCTGGGCGAGCCGCTGGCCAACTACGACGCGGTCGTCCGGGCGGTTCGCAGGATCAACGCACCCTGGGGACTGGACATCGGGGCGAGAAAGATCACCATCAGCACGGTCGGACTGGCCAAGCAGATCCGGCGGCTGGCCGACGAGGGGCTTCAGCTCAACCTGGCCCTTTCGCTTCATGCCCCAACGGACCTCCTGCGACAGGACCTCATCCCCTGGGCGGAAAAGATCACCCTGGCCGATCTGGTGGAGGCCTGCCGCTACTACTTCGACGCCACCGGACGGGAGATCACGCTCGAATACATCCTGCTGTCCGGGACCAACGACCGGCCGATTCACGCGGCGCAGTTGGCCGGTTTCGCCAAGAAGCTGCGTTGCAACGTGAACCTGTTGCGCTACAACCCGGTCGAGGGGCTGGCCTACGCCCGCCCGTCGAGCCAGGCGGCCCACGCTTTCGTCGAATCACTGAGATCGCACGGCGTCAATGCCCACATACGAACCTCGCGCGGTCTGGACATCGACGCGGCCTGCGGACAACTGCGCCGAAAGGAACTGCTGAACCTTGGTAAAGCATAAGGAGCCGCGGCCTTCTGGCTGCGCGGGTCTTCGTACCCCGGATTCCGTAAGAGCCCTCATGAAAGTGCCAGATCATGCCTGACCGAGTCTTCCACAAGCGATTGTTCGAGGCCGTCCGGGAGCGCATCCCGCCGGGCTCGACCTGCCTCTGCGCCGTCTCGGGGGGCGCCGATTCCATGGCCATGTTGCACGGGCTCCTCGCGGCGAACGAGATTCATCGGCGCGGCTGGTCGCTTCGCGTGGCCCATCTGGACCACCAGCTCCGAGCCGATTCGGCGGACGTCGCCCGTTTCGTGCAGGAGATGGCCGCGGCATCGGGGCTGCCGTGCTCGATCGAAGTCGCGAACGTCGCCCGCGAGGCGCGGCGCGCCAAGGAAGGCATCGAGGAAACCGCCCGCCGCCTTCGCTACGGCTTCCTGGCCAGGGTCGCGGCCGAGCGGGGCGCGAGTGTCGTGGCCGTGGCACACCACGCCGACGACCAGGCCGAGACCATCCTCCACCGCATCATCCGCGGGACGGGGCTTCGCGGCCTGGGCGGCATCCCCGAATCACTGCCTTTGGAGCCCGGCGGCGCGGTCATGCTCGTTCGTCCCGTGCTCGGCTTTCGACGGCGCGAGCTGGCCGACTACCTGCGTCGCCGCGGCATTGCCCATCGTCACGACGGCACGAACGACGACGTGGCAGGGGCCACGCGCAATCGCATCCGGCATGCGGTCTTGCCGATGCTCGAGCGGGACCTTAATCCGAAGTCGGTCGAGGCCCTGTTGCGTCTGGCCAGGCAGTCCCGACGCGCCGGCGAGGCGATTCGACACCTCGCCGAGCGGACCTTGTTCGACCTGACCATCGACTCCGGACCCGGCCGGCTCGGGCTGAACGCCGACCACATGGCCACGGTCCCAGCCGCCGTCCAGAACGAGATCATCGTCCTGGCCATCGAGCGGCTCGGCGTCGGCCTCAAGCCGATCGGCAACGAGCGGATCGAGGCTGCCACGGCCCTGGTCGGCGGCGACGGCCGACGCCGCGCCATCGAGCTGCCCGGCAACCTGCGCGTCGAGCGTCGAGGCCGGCGGCTCACGATCCACGTCGTCGAACACCCGGCTGCCGGGCGCGTCGCGGCTCCGGAAGCCCCCGCCGACGCCACGCCGGTGTGTCGGTGACTGCCGAATCGCGACCCATCGAGCCCGACCCCCATTTGCCACGGTGCGCCTCCCCGCGCGGCCGTGCCGCACGCCTGCTGGCGCTGAGCATCATCGCCGTTGCGGCTCGCGTCGGGCTGATCGCCTATGCCGAGCGCCATCCCGACGCCTTCGACTTTCCTGATTCCCAGCGATATCTCCGCGTCGCCCGAAACATCGCCGCCGGCAACGGCCCCATCGAAGCAAGCGACAAGCGGGCAAGCACCGATCCACTCTACCCCGTTCTCCTGGCTGTCGGCGTCCGACTCGGTCTCGACGATGAGACTTCGATCACTCGATTCGGGCGGATTGCGAACGCTGCCTCGAGCCTGTGCGCAATCTTCTTGCTCCTTTCGCTCGGCAGGCGTTGGCTTGGGCCCGGCCCGGCCATGATCGCCGCGTGGATCATGGCGGTGGACCCGATCCTGCTGTTCTTCAACGGCTTGCTGCTGACCGAGACTTCTTATATCACGCTGCTGTTGGCGGCCTTCGCCTGCCTTGCGCGGGTGCGCGGCGACGCCGCGTGGCGATGGGCAATCTTGTGCGGGATCCTGTTGGGCCTGGCAACGCTCTGCCGCAGCTCGAGCCTGCTGCTACCCATTGGGCTTCTGCCTTTTGCGTGGCAATTACCGGGACAGATCTACCGAAGGCGCTGGCTCGTCCCGGCATCCTTGCTGATCGCTTATGTGCTGGTGCTGACTCCATATGCCGCCAGAAATTACCGGTTGTTCGGCCGAGTCGTGCCGGTCCGCATAGGCGCGGGCGCAAGCCTGCTTGAGGCCTTCGGCCCCTGGGCAGACGGCGGGCCGGGCATGGATCGAATCGTGCACCCGTCCTATCCGGCGGACGCGGATGAATACGAGCGCGATCGGCTCTGCCGCGAGTCCGCGATGGACTGGGCGCGTCAACATCCCGGCCGCACGGTCTCTCTGGCCCTCGCCAAATTGAAGCGCAACTGGTCGATCACATTAAACGCCGATGAGTACTCGACGCCGGCTTATCAGGCGGTCGCGGTGTGCACCGTTGGACCTGTTCTGGCCTTGGCGACTTTGGGCGCATGGCGCCTGCGGCGTCGGCCGGAGCTCGTCGCACTGTTGCTGTACCCGGCGGCCTACTTTACGCTGCTGCACATGGTGCTCGTGGGTTCAATCCGCTATCGACTGCCGGCCATGCCGTTCGTATTCCTCTTGGCGGGCGCCGGGGCCTGCGCGGCCTGGCAAGCCCGTGGGCGAACTGCGCTGCCCGAAGGCCGATGACCTCGATCCTCCACCCTCTGGCGCGGCGTCGCGATCCGAATGGGCTGAGATGGTGGGGGCTGCTCGATCGGCGACCCTTTCTGCGACATCCCGTTTCCCTGACTCGCCAGCGCGCCGGGACGACCCTGTTGGTGCTCGTGTTCCTGGGCTTCGCGACCTACAGCATTCGCACGCGCGACGAGGCCATTCGCCAACGAGCAGTCAGCTTCCTGGAGCAGGCCACCGGGGGCGAGGTGGAAGTCGGCCGGGCCAGATTCCGAATGTTCCAAGGCATCACCCTGGAAAACGTCCGAATCTCCGTGCCGTTCGATACGCGCCTGGACCCGACGTCGGTGGACTTCAACTCACGCAACATTTTCTCCGCCCGATCGCTGCAGCTGGTTCACGATCCGTGGCACCTGGTCTTCGGCGCACTGAGCGTCGAGCAGATCGTCGCCGTTCAGCCGACGATCCGGCTCGTTCAGAACGTGGATACAGGCCTGCGGAATTGGCAACTACTGAAAGGACCCGACAGGTCGCCTGCCGGCGGCGGCGCAGATGATCGGCCGCTCATCTGCCTACGGTCGGCGAAGGCCGTCGTCGTGAGCGTGTATGCCGACGGCTCCCGCGAGCGCCGCGAGGAGGAACTCGACGCCGACATGCGGCCTCATCCCCGAAGCGAAACCGGCTACTGCATCGAGGTTCGCAGATTCAGCGAGCCCTCCGAACGAACGACCGTGATCCTGGACCCGGGGGCCCGCCTCGTGACCAACACGCCGTTTGTCGACGCGCGGACGGTCCGATTGCAATTGCCGAAGCTGGCTCAACAGGTCTTCGATCGCATCGACATGAATGGCGAGGTCAAGCTGAGCCGGTTGGTCTACGATCCCAAGGCCCCCTTGCATCGCGACACGGAGCTTAGGCTGCGCCGCGTTCATTGCACGATTCCGCTTTCCATGCTGGGTTCGCAGCCTGCGCCGGCACGCGGCCAATCGCCTGCCGACGAACCGTCTCCGCCGGGCCAGGTCGGACTGGAACTCACGGACGTGCGCGGAGGCGTGAACCTCACCGGCGGCCGCCTGGACCTGGACATTTCCGGTCTGGTGAACGATGCCCAGTGCTCCATCAAGGGCCGGCTCGAAGGCGAGGCCAACGCCCTGGATGAAGTCGGCGTCGAGTTGGAGATCAGCGCGACCGGCCTGCCTGCCCCTGAGGGCCCCCTGCGGGAGCGCATCCTCAAACATCCCGACACCCCCTTCGTTCTTCGCTCGATTTTCGAGGACTATGATCCGCGCGGCTTGTTCGACCTGTCGCTACGCATGCGGCGCCCGGCCGGACCCGCCGGACGATTGCAGGTCAGCGGAGTCGTAAGGCCTCAAGGCGCTCGCGGCGAGTATTCCGGCTTCGCATATCCACTCGAAGGCCTGAGCGGAACGATCCTATTCGACCCGCCGCTCGTCACATTGCAAGGTCTGACCGGCACGCACGACTCCGGTCGCCTACAGATCGACGCGAATATCGACCAAAGCCGCTGGTGGGCCGACATTGGCGTGGACATCCAGGCCACCGATGTGCCGCTCGATCAGGCCTTGTACGACGCGCTGCCCGAGGACTATCGCGCCTTGTGGCGAAGATTCGGGCCGGCCGGGAAGGCAAACATCAAGGTCGAACTCCGACGCCCCGCGGCCCTGGAGTCCGATCCCGACCCGCAGTGGAACACGCGGGTCCTGGCCGACCTCGTGGACGCGCAGGTGATTTTCGACGCCTACCCGTACCCGTTGGCCAACGTCGGCGGCAAGCTCCAGATCGACGCCGGACGCATCGACGTGGTCGGTCTCTCCGGCCGGCACGGCGAGGCCCGCATCAGTCTTGAGGGGCACGCGGTGACAGACCCGGCCTTGCCGCCCGAGGCCGATTTCCGCCTGGTGGCGGAGTCGATGCGGCTGGACGATTCTCTCGCGGCGGCATTGCCTCCCGAAGGGCGAGGGGCGTTTGAGCAATTCCAGCCGGAAGGGAGTGTGGACCTCTCCGGCACCATTCGACTCGACGATCCGGAACACGGCATGCGCTATGACTTGAGCGCCCGCGTATTCGATGGGGCCATCTGTTACCGGAGCCTCCCCTACCGCATCGACCGAGTAAACGGCGAGATTCTGATTCGGCCGGAAGGCTTCAGCGTCATGCAGATCTCTGGAAGCCACGGCGACGCTCGCTTCCGCGCCAGGGGCGACATTCACCGCTTCAGGCAGGGCTATGTCGCGGACCTGGTATTCGAGGGGGAAGACGTCGCCCTCGATGCCGACCTCCACGAAGCCTTGCCGCCATCACTCAAGGCCGTGTGGGGCCTGCTCCAGCCCCGGGGCCGAATGAAGGTGCGCACCAGCCTGCACCGGGCATCGAGGCCGGATGGAACCGATCAAAGGCACCGTACAGAACTCGAGGCGACCGACGTGAGCATTTGTCTGCGCCCGTTTCCGCTGAGGTTGACGGGCGTGGCGGCGAAGACGGTGGTGACCGATCGGGGATTGGAAATCATCTCAATGCGAGGCCAGGCGGGGGGCGGAAAGGTCGATTTGTGCGGCCGAATCGACTTGACCGGTCCTGGCCAGCGCGGAGCCTTGACCATCCACGCCGAGGACATCGTTATCGACGACGCGCTCATCGAGGCACTGCCGAGCGGCATCCGAGAATCCATCGTTTCGATGAACCCGGTCGGGACGTTCGACCTGGTGCTCGATCCCCTGGTGTTCGAGATCGATTCTCAGCAGCGGATACGTTGGGATTTGACCGGGAACATGACGCTGGTCGACGCGGGGATCGACCTTGGGTTCAAGCTGGAAAAACTTCAGGGCGGCCTGACGGGGCGACTCGCGGTGGATCCGGACGGGACGATCTTCGCCAAGGCCCGGGCCGGTTTCGAGAGCGCGACCCTGGCGGGATGGCAGCTTACGAAGGCAAACTGCCTCATCAGCAAGCAGCGCGGCTCGCGGGACATTCTGATCCAGGACGCCAGCGCCGAGGCCTATGCCGGCGAGGCGGTTGGCTCGGCGGAGATCACGCTGCGCAAAGATCACGCGGAGTATCAAGCCTCGATCGTCGCCCGGGACGTGCAATTGGGCCAATTCCTCATGTCGTTCCAGACGACCCCGTCGGACATACCGGCCCACGGTCTGCTGCACGGCAACCTGATCTTGCAAGGCAGGACCGGCGCGGACGGATACCGCGAGGGGGCCGGCGAAGTGTTCCTGCGCGAGGCCCAGGTCTGGAAACTCCCGCTCATGTTGGCCATCTTTCAGGTGCTAAACCTGACACCGGATGAGAACGTCTTTCACGACGGCTGGCTGAAGTATTACCTCTCTCGGGACATGCTCACGTTCCAGAAGATCGACCTCCAGGGCAAGGCCCTCTCCTTCATTGGAGGCGGTCGAATGGACCTGGGCAGCCGGCACGTCGACGTCACCCTGCTGGCCGGAAGCCCCCTGCGGCTTCGATTGCCCGTTCTGACCGACCTGCTGGAAGGCGCGTCCCGGGAATTGATGGAGGTGCGGATCACCGGGACCGTGCAGAAGCCGACCATCCTGCCTCAGCCGCTTCGGGGCCTCGCCAAGGCGCTCGAATCCGTCTTCCCCGAAGCCCCCAAGCATATCGGGCGAACGCCCGTCGATGCGAAACGACCGTGACTCGACCGTCCTGGTGCCATGATGATCGCTGGAGCGTTTATCACGCGGCCGCAGCGTCATCCCTTGTGGGTGACGTAGTACCTCTGTTGGTGTTCGCGTCACATTTGCCACGGGCTGCTAATGCCTGAGTGTGACGATGAACCTCGCGGCGTCGGCCAGGGCATCCCTCGCATCGCCGGCCGGGAGCAACGAAAGGTGGCCGAGGGCCGACTGGACGTACAATCGGGCGGTGTCCAGGGCGGAGTTCATCGCGTCCGTGTCGGCTATGAGTGAGCGAACTGACTCGGATTTGACCTTCGTGTCATCGGCAAGCAGGCTTGCGAATCGAGCTCGCTCCGCCGGGCCGGCCTGATCGCGATAGCGGATGAGCGGCAGGGTGAGCTTTCCCAGGTCCGCGTCGCGGCCGACGGTCTTGCCAAGCTCGTTCTCTGCGCCCGTGAGGTCCAGCAGGTCGTCGACGATCTGAAACGCCATGCCCAGGTCGACTCCGAAGGCGGCCATGTGATCGACGACCTCTCGGGAGGCGCGCGACGCGGCCGCGCCCAACTCGCAGCAGACGCCGGTCAGGGCCGCGGTCTTGCGGCGGATGATCTCCAGGTATTGGGCCTCGGTGAGCTCCGGGTCGCCGCGATGCCGAATCTGCATCAGCTCGCCCTCGCAGACGGTATTGGTCACGGCGGCGATGCGTCGCGACGCGCTGGTCGAGCCAAGGCTGCTGCACAGGTGGTAGGCGTGGGAGATCAGGTAGTCGCCGAGCAGGACGGCGGCCTCGTTGCCGACCATCCGATTGACGGTGGCCCCGCTGCGGCGGACGTCGGCCTCGTCGAGAACGTCGTCGTGGACGAGCGTGGCGAGATGGACCATCTCCACCACGGCGGCCAGGACAACGTGGTCACGGCCTAGCTCGCCGGCGGCGCGCCCTGAGAGCAACAGCAGACGAGGTCGCAAGAACTTGCCGCGATAGCGGCGCACGTGCTCCACCAGATGGTCGACGAAGGGAAGGTCGCACCGCAGTTCAGCATCGAAGGTCGCGACGACCTCGTCCAGGGCTGCCGCGATCGGAGTGGTCAAATCTACGAGTGTACTCATCGCCGGGTCCGCACAGAGTGGCGGGATTGTAGGGAAATGCCCGGCGGAACCACAATGGGCGTCGGCGTCTTTCAACAGATTTGAAAAACCAGCGAGGCGTGACTCGCAAACCGCGGCCCCGGTCGTGCAGCCGCGGCTCGACGGTTGTCGGCGATCACCCCCTGCCGCCGGCGCGCCGCCACTTGCCGGAGCGGCCGCCGGACTTCTCCTCCAGTCGGATCGGCCCGATCTCGATGGTGCGTTCCACCGCCTTGCACATGTCGTAGATGGTCAGCGCGGCCACGGCCGCGGCGGTCAGGGCCTCCATCTCGACGCCGGTGCGGGCGCTGACCGTGACCTCGCTGCGAATCCGGATGCGGTCCGGCCGCCGGGTCTCAAAATCCACCTGGACCCGATCGACGGGCAGCGGGTGGCACAGGGGAATGAGCTGCGCCGTCTGCTTGGCCGCGGCGATGCCGGCGAGGCGGGCGACCGCGAGGACGTCACCCTTGGGCAGCTTGCCGTCGTGGATGAGTCTCAGCGTCGCGGGTTTCATCCGGACTTCGGCGCTGGCCACGGCACGTCGGCGGGTGATTCGCTTCGCGGAGACATCGACCATGCGCGCGCGGCCGCGACGATCAGTGTGAGTGAGCCGCTTGCGAGGCTTCTTCGCCATGCGAATCCTCGGGGTCCGGGATAGATTGTACGGAAGGCCGCGGCGAAGAGCGAAGGCGGATTCGGTCGATTGATGTCCGGGCGAGGTCTCAGGCCCCGGCGCGTCGGCGCCGTCGCTCCTGCCGGGGCATCCGTTGCGCACATCCAGCGCGGCCTCGCGCCGATTCGTCGCGGCACGGATCGAACCGAGCCGCGCGCGTGAAGAAGCGGGTTCGGCGCATGGATCGTTGGGTTTCACGGTGAATGCAAGCGATAACGCGGTGATGACACCGGCGAGACGCCGGTACCACCCGGTTCTGACACCGGCGCAACCCAGTTCGCCCGCATGACGGCGAAGCTGAAGGAGCTCGGCTTGCCAGTGGGCGACCCTTTCTAGGCTGCCATCTAGCGAGGTCGAAGGGATTCTTGAGACAAGGCGTTATAGCGATTCCCGATTGAGTGGCCGATGGGACGTGCGTTTCCAACACCGGCGGGCAAGCCCGCCGGCTAAACGAGGCCCTCGGCCGCAGGGTCCACTGAGTCGGGAAGCGGCCTAGTCGGTCATGGTTGGATGGCTGCTGCGATCCGCCCTGCCGGCAAAGCGGTGGCCCCCAGCACGTGCATCGATTCCCGCTCTTGAATGAAGACGAGGATCGACGCCTTCGCATCGTTGAAGTCAGCCGGCGGATCGAGCGTGAGCCGGGTCCCGCTTCCTTCACCGATCGGCGCGGAGACGAGGGCACGCACCACGCCATCGTGCTCCAACCGGCGGCCGCTGTTTTCTCCGGCCGCCACTTGGGTGGAGAGGCCGTCCTCAACGAGGGCGGCGTAAGCCTTCGCCCCATCGGGGCAATCGGGAGAGGCGACTTCGACGTTAAACGGTTCGCCCGGTCTGCGAGCGGCCAAGGAGGCGGTAACCGCGACGGGGGCGGTCATTCCGAGGGCGCGCGTAATCTCGCGGTCGGCGCGGCTCCGATCGGAACCGTTGAACTCCGCTCTCCCGTTGATGACCATTTGCGGGGTGTAGATCGACGACAGTCCCATCGCGGCACGGTATTCGTGCTGTCGCGCGGAGTATTCCGGCGAAGAAAACCGATCGCGCCAACCCAGGCGATTCCAGTAGTCCACGTGAAACGCAATCGCATAGATGGGCGAGCTATTCATCCGGGCTTGTCCGCGGAGGTCCGACAAGACGCGGTCGGCCGGCGGACACGACGAGCACCCTTCGGAGGTAAACAACTCGATGAGGGCGAAGCGCCTGGCTGCTCCGTCGCCCGTGGAGGGCCTGGTCTTCATCTCGTCGCCTCGAGGGTCCTCCCCGGTGAGCTTCTTCCAGTTGGCGTCGGCTGCTTGGGTCAGGGCCGCCCGATCTTTCACGAACGACGCTCGAGTGTCGTTGAAAAAGCTCTTGTAAAAAAGGAACAAGCGATTGTCGGCGACCAGATAGGAGGTGGGATCAACCTCCACCTTGGAGCCCTTCTTGCCCATGGCATAGCTGCACCATCCGCCGTGGGCCGGTTCATACCGGTCGGGATGGGCCTTGAATAGATCGAGATGGGCCTGTGAGGCGAACCGATAAAGCGCTCCGTTGTGCGTGAACTCGAAACGTTGGTCACCCTTCACCGGGGCCCCGCCTCCTTCGCGGAAATACCCGACTGGATCGAATCCCGCGATGGCCAACCTGCCGCCGGAAAGGTTGTAGGCCTCCACGTTGCGTGCCGAGGACTCGGAAGCGGGAGGCGCTCCGGAAGCATCGCCCAAGGGATGCATGGATGCGATAGAGCAGAGGATCAAGTTTGGGATCCCACGCATCGAACGAATTGGCATCAGACGACTCCCTGGGTTTTCCTTCGCTCGTGTGCGGCCCATGCCGCGCCGATGACGGGAAGCTCGGCACGGCGAATCACCAGCAGGGCCGCGGACGCGGCAAAGACCGTTAGTGCAAGCCCGAAGAGCAGGCCGCCGTCGTCCTGAACGACGATCCCGAGCTTGGTCAGGTGACTGACAATTGCTCCGGAGATCATTCCGAACGAGAGCATTCCCCCGAGGATCGCCGCGCGCGGCGTCAGAAGCAAGATGACCGCGATCAGTTCAGCCAGGCCCGTGGCGATGCAGCCTGCCGGCTCCAGGCCGAGGGTCCGAAAGATGTATTTCGACTCCTCGGCCCCGGTGAATTTGAAGAAGAGCGTCTGAAAGAGGATTACGGCGATCAGCAGCTGTAGGCACCAACTTGTGACGGCGGCAAGCCTGGGGATAGCCATTTGATGCCTCTGGGGTTGGATGCCTCCACGCGGAATCGAGATACATTATTCCGGATAGGCGGTCGTAACCCCCGGTAAGCACATGAATCAAAGCTAGGAAGCCGGCGTCCGCCATCGATATCCTGCGGATCGAAGAGACGCTTCGTCCGCCGGGCGTAGTGCCCCGGCTGGTTTCGGTATGATGTCAGCCGCGTGGAGCCCAAAAAAGCCGATGAGAGAATGTGAGAGTGTCGTCCACGAACGACCATACGAGGATCGCCCGATGAGTGTGATCGCCAACCCTACCGGTCCGATGTTGTCATGGAGCCCGTCCGCGAAGGGAGGCTTCGTCGAGTCGCCGCTTGAAGTTCTGACGGCGGAGCTGGAGTCGCTCGTTGAGCTTGTGGGGGGGGTCAGCGACGAACAGTACGCGATGCGTCCCGTCGGCCCGTTTGAGAGCAGCATCGGCGCTCACGTTCGGCACTGCCTCGATCACATCGTCGCTTTCCTGGGCGGGTTGGAGACGAGCCGAATCGACTATGAGCTTCGCGAGCGCGGCACGGAGGTCGAATCAAGCCGCCGCGCCGCCGGGGTCAAGATCCAGCGGCTTCTACGACGAGCCGCCGATGCCCGAGACCGCTCAATGGACCATCCTGTCGGCGTCACCGCCATGTTGACCAAGGTCGGGCCGCCGGTGGAGGTCGAGTCGAGCGTCGGGCGCGAACTCGTCTTCACGCTGAGCCACACGACGCATCACAACGCCATGATCGCGGCGATGGCGAAACTGCTGGGAATCGAAACGCCGCCCGGTTTTGGGGTCGCCCCTTCAACCGCGGCCTATCACGATCGCGCCCGATGTGCACGGTAAGCATCGTTCCCCTGGTGAGCCCGCGAACGACCGACGGCCGAGGTGGACGATCGCAGGGCCATTGCCTCGTTTGCAATCGTGATGAGCTGCGCAGCCGGCCCACGGCGTTGCCCCCGCAGCGAAGGATGTGCGGCGACCGGGCCGCCATCATGCCGGTCGATCCCGTTTCAGGAGGAACCTGGATCGGCGCCAACGACGCGGGCGTCGTCATGACGTTGCTCAACGTGCACCGGACCGGACATGGTGATTCCACAGAAGACCGGGACCGCGAGTTTCGCAGCCGCGGCGAGATCATCCCGGCGCTCATGTCCGAGCCGACTCCGGCAGGGGCCCTCGACGCGGCTTTGCGGATCGATCCGCTTGCCTACCCGGCGTTTCGAGCCGTTCTCTTGGGCGCCGGCCGGGTCAGCGAGTTGCTCAGCGACGGCCGCTCGGTCGAGGTCCGCTCCCCTCGAGTGATCGATCGGCCCATCATGTTTACTTCGTCGGGGCTCGGAGATGAATTGGTCGATCCCCCGCGTCGCGAGCTTTTTGATGCCATCTTCGCCAAGTGCCGAGACTGGCGGGGCAACCAGGATTTGTTCCACTTGCACTCTTGGCCCGATCGTCCGCACCTAAGCGTCCAGATGAGCCGCGCCGAGGCCCGCACCGTCAGCCGCACCTGGGTTGAAATCACCGACGAAGTAATCGACATGACCTACCTCCCGATCGGCGAAAACCCATCGGCCGCGTCGTCGACGCTGCGGCTCGCGCTCGGTAAGGAGGCCGCGTGGCGATAGGCTTAGTCACCGAGGGGTTTGCATGGTCACATTGGTGGGCGATCGTATTCTGTACCTTCGCCTCGGAAGACGGAACGTGCATCGCCACTGCGCTCCTGATCCGCGACGGAAAAATCGGGCTGCTTACGGGCTTCATGGGGTGCTTCATCGGCATCTATCTCGGCGATCTGCTGTTGTGGTGGTTTGGCTATGCCTTCGGCAGGCGCGCCCTTGCGATTCCCGCCGTCGCCAGGCGGCTGCCCCGTCGCCGGATCGAGCAAATGGGAGCCTGGATCAATCAGCGCGGCTGGAAGGCGGTCTTGGCGAGCCGCTTCCTGCCCGGCACCCGACTGCCCATGTATGTCGCCGCGGGAATGCTCGGCGCCCGTCCAGGCCGTTTCGCGGTTTGGACGCTCCTCGCGGTCGCGCTGTGGACGCCGCTGGTCATGTGGGTCGCGGCGGTGGGAGGTTCCGGCGTAACCGGCCCGCTGCGCAAGCTGGCCGGCTCGGGCTGGCTCGGCGTGCTGGCGGCGACGATCGCTCTCCTCATCGGGTTGCGAATGATTGAATTGACCTGCACGGCTGGCGGTCGCGCCCGCTTGATTGCCGGCGTGTCGCGCCTTTGGCGGTGGGAGTTCTGGCCCGTCTGGCTCTTTTATCTGCCGGTCGTGCCCTGGGTGAGTCTGCTTGCCCTGCGATATCGAGGCCTGACCATCCCAACGGCGGCCAACCCGTCCATTCCGCACGGGGGCATCGTCGGCGAATCCAAATTCGACATACTCAGCCGCTTGCCTGGGGAGTGGGTCGTGCCCTCGAAGCTGCTGCCGCCCGGCGACATCGACTCGCGCATGCAGCTTCTCGCCGAAGCGGTCCGAAACCAGGGCTGGAGTTACCCGCTCATTCTGAAGCCCGACTTCGGCGAGCGCGGCGCAGGCGTCAGAATGGCACATAGCGGCGACGAGGCCCGTGAGTATCTTGAGCGCAACTCGGGCCGAGTCTGCGCGCAGGTTTATCATCCTGGCCCATTCGAGGCTGGAATCTTCTATTATCGCTTGCCGGGCGAGGCCCGCGGCAGCGTCTTTTCAATCACCGACAAACACTTTCCCGCCGTCACCGGTGACGGACAATCGACCGTCAAGGAGCTGATCTGGCGGCACCCCCGGTATCGCATGCAGGCCGGCCGCTTTCTCGCGCGGCTGAATGGTCAGGCGGACAGGGTGCTGGAGCGGGACAAGTGTCTGCGGCTTGCCGTCGCGGGCAATCATTGCCAGGGCGCGATGTTCAGGGACGGCGGCCACTTGCTCACGGATGCGTTGGAACAGGCAGTCGATCGAATCGCGCGCCAGTTCCCGGGCTTCTGCTTCGGCCGGTTCGACGTTCGCTATGGCGACGTCGAAGCCTTTCGGGCGGGCGGAGGGTTTTCGATCGTGGAGCTGAACGGCGCGACCTCCGAGTCCACGAACATCTACGATCCATCGTGGCCGCTCTGGCGGGCCTACAGGGTGCTCTTCGCGCAATGGTCGATCTTGTTTCGCATTGGCGCGATCAACCGACGGCTCGGCGCGGCCACGACGCCGGTCACGACGCTGGCCAGGCATGTGCTCGCCTGCTACCGCCGCAGAATGGTTGATCCGCTCTCGGATTGACGTAGAATGCCGCCCGAGCAATTGGCCTTTTCTCGCACGAGGAGGGAGCCCACATGACCGATCAACGGAGCCTCGCCGCATCGGACCAGGCTTTGAACCAGCGGATTTTGGGCGGAGACATCCTCGGGGCCTTCGAGGCCTACTACTCCGACGACGTGGTGATGCAGGAGAACGACGAGCCTCCCTGCAAGGGCAAGGCCGCCAACCGGATCCGCGAGCAGGCCTTTGTCGATTCCGTGGGCCAGCTTCACGCGATCAAGCTCCTGGGCAGCGCCGTCGGCGACGGCATCTCCTTTTCCGAATGGATGATGGACATCACCTACAAGAACGGCTCGCGGTCCAACGCTCACCAGGCCAGCGTCCGGCGATGGAAGGACGGCAAGGTCGCCAGCGAGCGGTTTTACTACGGCAAGCACTGACGGCCCAACAGGAGGATTGTCCGGTGGCAGCGGCAGAACAGTGGCACGACTTGGGCCTCGCCGCGGAGCTTCAGAAGAAGCCGCTTCAGCAACTCGAGGCTGGGCGGACCAAGATCGCCCTCAGCTTCGTCAACGGCCAATTCAGCGCCATCTCCGGCGTGTGCAACCACGTCGCCGGCCCGTTGGGCAACGGGCGGCTCGACGGCGAGTACGTCGTCTGCCCCTGGCACAATTGGAAGTTCCACCACCGAACCGGCAAGGGCGAGCCGGGCTTCGAGGAAGACGCCGTCCCGACCCACACCCTCAAGATCGAAAACGGCCGCCTCTTCGTCAACACCGAGCCGCTCACCCCGCGCACCCGCAAGAAGCACGACCCGCATCCCCTTGCCCGCCCCGTGAAGCGTGAGGCCGGGCCGATTCGCGTGGCAGGGATCTCCACGACCGTGATGGACGCCGCCAATCCGCGCTATTCGACGTCCGACGCCCTATTGGAGTTTGCGCTGGAGCACGCCAAGTCGCAGCTTGCTGCGGAGACTCGGCGCCTGCGGCTCAATGATCTTTCCTTCCGGGCCTGCGAAGGGTACTACTCGAAAAGCGCCCATGCCTGCACGTGGCCCTGTTCGATCACGCAGATGGACCCGAATGACCAACTCGACCGAGTATACGAGGCCATCGTTCATTGGGCCGACGTGATCCTCGTCGCCACGCCGATCCGCTGGGGCAGCGCCAGTTCCCTGTACTACAAGATGGTCGAACGCATGAATTGCATCCAGAACCAGATCACCATTTCCAACAAGGTCCTGATGCACAACAAGGTCGCGGCCTTCATCATCACCGGCGGCCAGGACAACGTGCAGGCCGTCGCCGGGCAGATGCTCGGCTTCTTCGCCGAGCTTGGCTGCCACCTGCCGCCGTTCCCGTACATCGCCCACTCACGCGGCTGGTCGGCCGAGGACATGGAGCGGAACATCGAGTACGTCCAGCGAAGCAAGGAGCTCCGCGAGGGGGCGGCCGACCTCGTGGCCCGGGCGATCGGCGTGGCCAAGACGCTGCTCGCGGCGGCCCCCAGCGAGCCGCGCACGACCCGCGGCGGACGCAAGGCGCACCAACTTGACGTAAGGGCGCAGATTTAGGCCGGGGACAGGGCCGCGCTTCCCGCGCGATGATAGGCCAGCAGGGCCGCGGCATCCTGGCGGCCCAGGTATCGGTCCAGAATCGCACGGTTGACGGTTACTAAGTCGGCGAGGAGTAGGCCGTCGAGGACGTCGCCGAAATCCGGGTCGATGTTGAATCCCAATACTTTCGCGTTGAGCTTGAGGTACTGCCGCAGGAGCACCGGTACGCCCTTGCGGCCGTGCTCGATCTCCTCGACCAGTTCGTCGACGTTGGCCATCTCGCCGACCTGGGCGGCCATGAGCTTTTCGTCGACGTCGCGGAACCGGCTTCGGGGCGGCGGATTCCTGGGACGGACGAGTTCGGACAGCTCGGCGTCGAAACAGTTCGCCCGAAGGAAAGCCATCAGAAGCTGCTTCGTCATCGTGTGATATTCGTCGCTGATGCTCACCGCTCCGAAGAGGTGGCGATATCGCGGATGCCGCGAGACGAAGCGACCGATGCCCTTCCAAAGCAGCATGAGCGGCGCGTAGTCCTTTTGGTACTCGGCGATGACGAAAGAGCGTCCCAGCTCCAGCCCCGGGCTGATCTGCTCCAGCAGGCGAGGCTTGAAGTCGAACAGGGTGTTGGTGTAGAGCCCGCGGACGCCGAACCGGGCGAGAATCAGATCGGTGGCCCCCATGCGATAGGCACCGACGATTTGCCGGCCCTCCTGGTGCCAGGCGAACAGGTGCAGGTAATGTTCGTCGAAGCGGTCGAGATCGGTCTCTCGACCCGTGCCCTCGCCCGCCGCGCGGAACGTCAACTCGCGCAGCCGGCCGATCTCGCGGAGAATGCTCGGCGCTTCCGTCGCCGATGCGTAGAACACTTGAAGCGAGCCGCCCTCGGCGAGACATCGATCGCCGGGCAGCGCGGCAATTTCTCGCGTGAGGGAGTCGGTCGGCTCGGCCGCCACGACCGACGGGTCGCGTGCAGTCAGACTCGCCCGATTGACGCGTTTCCGAGCGGCGCGGCTGTCGCATGGGATGCGCCCTCGCAGGATGTAGGTGCGCATGCGCAGGTAATCCGTCATTCGGGCTGCATCGGCATCGGCAAAATGTTTCGAATCGGCAGGCAGAGAGAACACTTTGGCGAGCCGACCGTAGAGAATCGGATGACCCACCTCCACGCGGACCGACCGGCCGCGCTGGTTGAGAAGCTGCCTTGGAAGAAGGACCGTTCGCAGCCGCGGATGAAGCAAGCCCGCGAGTTGGAATACCCGCGTGTTGCGGCCGTCAAACAGGATGGGGAGCAGGTCGGCCTTGGTTCGATGGACGATCCTGGCGACGGCATCGCTCCAGGGCGGGTCGGTGACGCACCCGCTGGCCCACCGATAGTGCGAGACCTCTCCCGCCGGAAAAACACCCAGTACGCCGCCATTCAGGACCCAGCGGACGGCTGACCTGATCGCCGATTGGTTACGTGCCGCCGCGGCCCGGCCGCCGAAAGGATCGACGAAGAAGGCGGTCTCGTGCAGTTCGGGCATGCAGCGCAGCAAGTAATTGGCGAGCAATTTGACGTCGGGCCGAACCCGCTGAAGCAGGGCAGTGAGGATGAGGCCGTCGAGGCCGCCAAAGGGATGATTCGAGATCGCGATCAGCGGGCCGGAAGTCGGGATCCGCTCCAAGTCTTCTGATGTCACCTGCGCAGATACTTGCATGGCGGCCAGGGCTCGGTCGCAAAATGTGCCCCGCCCGTCACGCGCGGATGCCTCGGCATAGATTGAGTTAAGCGATGGGAGAGCCAGAGCCCGTTCGAGGATGGTTCGCGCCGCGGCGACAAGGGGCTGGCCGACGCGGCTCATGCCGGCGAATGAAAGCCGAAACGGTCCCGGCTCGACAACCGCGGGTGTCCTCATCGGGCGGCCTCCTGGGCGGTACTGGTACAGTTAGATGCAGTACAGCCGCCCTCGGTTGTGTACTTCTGGGCAAACTGTACCAATACCCACTGGCAGGTGCTCGCGACTCGCGGCGATGAAGTGTAGCGTGTTGCCCGGGCCGTCGGCAATCCTTACTTATTGTCCGGACTGTTGGTTAGAATGGATGCGGCTTCCAGCCCGTCCGGCCGAACCCATGCAGGAGGTCGACTTCGTTCATGCCTGAGCCCGATTTCGGATCGCCGACCTCCACCGATCTGAATGTCCGCACCCGGACCGCGGACGGCGAGGAACTCGCGGCTTTGCGGGCCATCGTCGAGGGCACGGCGGCCAGCGTCGGGCAGGAGTTCTTTCAGACGCTGGTTCGGCACCTGGCGGCCGCCACCGGCACGAAGTACGCCTTCGTGGCCGAGTTTCTGGGCGGGACTCGAGTGCGAACGATCGCCTTCTGGTTCCGGGACCACGTCGCTGAAAACATCGAATGGGACCTGCGAGGTACGCCCTGTGAGGACGTGGTGTTCGGCGATCTGTGCCATCACCCGAGCGGGGTGTGCAGGAAGTTCCCCCGCGACGAGCCCCTCGTCCAATTGAAGATCGACAGCTACCTGGGCGTCCCGCTTCGCGATAGCGCGGGGCAGGTGCTCGGACATCTGGCCGTCTTCGATGATCGGCCGATGCCGGAGGAACCCTATCGGACGTTCACTTTCCGCATCTTCGCCGCCCGAGCCGCGGCGGAATTGCAGCGGCTGGCTGTCGAGAAACAGCTTCGCGAGAGTGAGCAGCGTTTTCGAGATCTCTTCGATGAGGCGCCGATCGCCTACGTACACGAAGACCTGGACTCCCGATTCATCAGCGCCAATCGAGCGGCGATGAGAATCCTGGGCATCACGCCGGAGCAGGTTGCCGGCACGGTCGGCATGTCGTTTGTCCCCGACACCCCCGATGCGCAGCGGCGCGTGCGCGAAGCCTTCGAATCCATCGGCCGAGGGACCGACACCAGCGGCGTCGTCTTGGAGCTTCGCCGCAGGGACGACGGGCGCCCGATCTGGATTCAGTGGTGGTCCAAGCCGGACCCGAGCGGCAAATCCACTCGAACCATGTTTGTGGACATCACCGAGCGCGTGCTGTTGGAGCGGGAACAGGCCCGGCTCCAGGCGCAAAATCTCTACCTCCAGGAAGAGATCAAATCGGTTCATAACTTCGACGAGATCATCGGGCGCAGCGCCGCCCTTGCCGCGGTGCTACAGCACGTGGAGCGCGTCGCCCCGACCGACGCCTCGGTGCTTATCTGCGGCGAGACCGGCACCGGCAAGGAATTGATCGCCCGCGCCATTCACTCGAGCGGCAATCGCCGCGATAAGCCTCTTATCAAGGTCAACTGCGCGGCCTTGCCCACCGGCCTCGTCGAGAGCGAACTCTTCGGGCACGAGAGAGGCGCATTCAGCGGCGCGATCGCTAGACGCATCGGACGTTTCGAGCTGGCCAACGGAGGGACGATTTTCCTCGATGAGATTGGAGAGGTCCCGCTCGAGATTCAGGTCAAGCTCCTGCGCGTCCTGCAGGAGCGCGAGCTCGAACGCGTCGGCGGCAGCACGCCCATCAAGGTGGACGTCCGAATCATCGCCGCCACTAACCGGGACTTGGCGAAAGCCGTCAGGGACGGAAAGTTCCGCGAGGACCTCTACTACCGATTGAGCGTGTTTCCGATTCAATTGCCGCCCCTGCGCGAACGCACGGACGACATCAAGCTCCTAACCCAATTCCTCATCAACAAGTACTCAACGAGGATCGGAAAGCAGGTAGAGGGTGTCACGAATGAAACCATGCAGCGCCTCCTGGCTTATCCGTGGCCCGGCAATGTCCGCGAGCTGGAAAACGTCCTCGAACGGGCCGTGATCCTCTCCTCCGGAAGAGTCATCGACATCGATATGGCGACGTTCGCGGCTGCCAACGCTGCGGACCGCGCGCCCTCCGGCGACGGGGCCAGCCTGGAATCCGTCGAGCGGCGCCACATGATTTCCGTCCTGAATCAGACCAATTGGGTGATCGACGGCCCCTCCGGCGCTGCCAAGATCCTCGGTCTGCACCCCAACACGCTTCGAAGCCGTCTCCAGAAGCTCGGCATCAAACGCGGCACCCACGACCCGGCGTAGCCGCCACGATATTTCGTGACGCATAGTCAGTTCGGAGTGGGGCCGATCTCTCACCTCTTACCCCATCTCCTGGTGTAAGACTTTTATTTTCATGATGTTATGGAATAACTTGGCCCAGCCTGCGCGCCTGGCACAGCCCCTGCTTATGAGCCATCCGGCAAACGGAGGACTTCATCGTGCTCAGGATCACACGGCTGTCAGCGGACGACGAGGTAACCCTCAAGCTCGAAGGAAAGTTCCTCGCTCCCTGGATCGACGAGGTTCGGCGCGCGTGCGCCGAGGCCGCCGGCGGGTCTCGCGCGGTCCGCCTCAATCTCGCCGGCGTCACCTTCGTGGACTCGGCTTGCATCGATTTTCTGCGGGGGCTCGCGGACCGGGGCGTGTGGATCACCGAGCCGTCGAGCTTTGTCTCGGAGTTGTTGCGGATGGAGGCTCGCCCATGACGACGACGCGAACGATACTCGAAGTAAGGAACAGCACCGGATCGGCAAACGACGGACGGATGCACTCCGACGCAGAACTCATCTCGCTCATCCGTGCCGGAGACGAACAAGCCTGCGAAGAACTCGTTCGCCGGCATGGCGGCCGGATGCTGGCGGTGGCACATCGCTTCTTCCGCTGCCAGCATGATGCCGCGGACGCTGTGCAAGACGCCTTCGCCTCTGCTTTTGGCGGCATCGCCTCGTTCGAAGGCGCTTCGAAGCTCTCCACCTGGCTGCACCGGATCGTCGTCAACTCGTGCCTGATGAGGCTGCGATCGCAAAAGAACCGAGCGGAAGTCCCGATTGAAGGCCTGCTCCCTGCGTTCGACGAGCAAGGCGAGCACGTCGAACCCGTTCGCTCATGGACAAGGCTCGCCCATGATCCATTGAGCGTCGCGGAGACGCGCGAACAGGTCCGAGCGTGTATCGACAGGCTGCCTGCCCCGTACCGGGCAATCCTCGTGCTGCGGGACATTGAGGGGCATGACACCGGGGAGACCGCTCGATTGCTGGGATGCAGCATCGCCAACGTCAAGACGCGGCTCCACCGGGCGCGACAGGCGCTGCGGACGCTCCTCGAGCCGATATTCACGGAAATAAGAGACTCAGTCGCCTCGCCGGGCTGACTCAACGGCCGAAAGCGCCTGCGGCCCGACAGCGCCCGATGGGCTCACCGAATCTAAAGCGGCGTCATTGCGCGGCGTCGTGAGTCGCGCTCGAATCCGCTGGGAGAAATCGGCAGACTGATCAGCCTGTCGGGCGAGATCATTGATGTGCCCGCGGCGCTCCAGTTCCTCGAAGGTCATGCTGTGGTCCAAACCGCCCGATTCGTACGCGTATTGGGCCGAGTAGCCGCTCAGGAGCACGCCGATCGTGAACGGCGGATAGGGCGGCGCGCATCGCAGATGGGCAAAGATGCTCGTGGTGCAGTTTTCAGTGAGGGCATTGTAGAACCGCGGGTGGTCCCTGAGAAAATTAATCGTCCGGAGGTAGTCGAGAAACACAGCCCTCAGTTTTTCCGGCGGCGGCCGCGTTCGGTAGAGATAGACATCCTCGTTGCGATAGTTGGTACGCAGACGGATGAGATCTCGTTCGTCCGCCACGACGTAGATGAGTTCGTACTGTCGGAAGAAGCCTTCGACGGCCGAATAGTGTTCGCTCTTTTCCTTTCGAGTCTCAATGGAGATGGCCACGTATCCGCCGTCCTCGAAACCGAAGCTCAAGAATGCATGGGCGATCGCGCGGCCGGACCAATAGGACAGGACGAGGTCGCAGGCCTGTAATCGAGATAGATCGAACGTTCGATCGTAATACGCCGGGTCGAAGTCGGTCTCGGAGCGGTAGTTGAAGTTGCGGATGTTGTGCAGATGGACGAGGTCTCCCGCGATCGTCGCATACGGCAATACGGCGACATCCGCGCACCAGTTTCGCGCGTTGCTCGGTCTAATTGAGAAAAACCAAACCAGCACCGAGGCAAAAACGATCGCGAAGATCATGAGTCCGCGCCGGCGTGGGCGGATGAAGATGACCGCCGACAGCGAGGCTACTCCCAGGACAACCGACAGGATGATTCGCGGCGATGCCCCGTGCAAATCGGCATAGTACGCCGCCAGGGTCATCCATCCAGTCATGCCCAGGACCAGGCATCCGCCCAGCACGAGCAACAAGCCCCGTGCGAGCCGGCGCGTCCAACCTCGCTTTGGCAATCTCGCCGGCGATGAATCAACCGGTGGTGATTCCAACGTCATTCCCCTCGCGGGATGGCGCTATGGCTTCTCCGTGAGCAGATAATCCTCCCGGATCTCCCAAAAGCCGTCCTCTAGGCGGGTCATGGGTCGGCCGTTTTCCGCGCCGGGCCCGCGGTTGTCTCGAAGAATCCGAATCAGGTCGGAACTGACCGCCGGGTTGGAGTGAAAGTAGTCGTGGCCGATGCCGCTGCGCACAACATCGGCGCGAATGACCTGCAATTGGTTGACCTGGGAGAGGATCCGACGCTGCTCCATTGATAGATCGTCGGCCCGTGCATCGCCGAGACGACTTCCGCTCTTAAAGAGCCAGGAAGCGGCGTCGAGCGCCAGGTCCGATAGGGACACGTAGATGGTCATCCGTTCCGGAAGAATGAATAGCCCTTCGGCTCCGATCCGCTGGTTGGCGACGTGTATGTCGATGTCGGCCGCGGCCAGAATCACGTTGCCCAGCTTGAGCATCTCGCGGGTGTTCCTTCCGGCGGCGATCTGCTCAATGTTCAACTCGCGCAAGGCGGTGATCGCGACGTCGGTTCCCCGGCTGTGTGCGATGAGATGGACTTTTTCCAGGTCGGGGCAGGATGCCAGGGCGCGCAGGAATTGCTTCAAGTGAAAGATCGTAAACTCGCCCGACTCCCGATCATAGGCATAACTTTGGCCCGCCGGCCACGAGTATGCGATGGGAATACCCTGTCTGCCGATGAAGTGCCACAACTCGGCAACGACGAAGGCGCCGTCATCGAGGGTGTTGTTGAAGCCGTGGATGAAAACAAAGGCCTCTTTCCGACCGGGATTCAGCGCCATGCGGCGCGATACTTCGCCGCACATCGAGGCTCGCGCCGCTTCAAGCGTCGCTGCGTCTCGCGGATCGTCGGTCACCACGCCATCGACAATCACCCGGCGGGGCGGCGTCTCCGGGAAACTCCCCATCACGCGAATCTCGCGGCGCGACAGCGGCAGCATGAGTCGGCGCGATTGGGAGCGGCTCTCGCGAACGAGATCGTCCCAAGGGACGTTGTCGCCGATGCCCACCACGAACGAACCGTACGAGAGCGACTTCGACCGATCGTATCCAAACTGCGGCTGGCCCTTTTCGTCCTGCGTCGCCAATCGGTCAGTCACGAACAGGACGTCAACATCGCTGGTCTGAAGCGCCTGCGGCACGTCGACGAACGGATCGGCCTCGGAATGAGCGTACAGATTGGGCGTCGGCATCAGTTGTTGTGCACAACCAACAGCCGCGACCAAAATCGCCAGGCACGTTGCCAGTCGCATGAATTGCCCTCTCACGAGCCTTACGGTCTCTTCCTGGTCCTTTCGCGCTCCAGAGCCGTCGTGGCATCGGCTCATCCGAGACCATACTCCGGGCGTGCGTTTTCTTCAAGAATGTCCGTTTGTGGATGCGATGGTTGGAGCGCGGCATCATCGCCCAGCCGGTCGGCGAGATGGACACGATCTCCTTCGGCCGGTGGATCGAAGGCCTCCCATTGGAAGAGCCGTCAGGGCCTCCCGACGACCTGGATGTAGAAGGCATTGTCCGCGGACACAAACGCCGAGCCGTTGAACACCTTTGTCGACACGTCGGCAAAACTCTGGCTGGCCACCGCCGTGGCAATCACGGGGTCGTTCAGCGTCTTGACAGTGACCACGGCCGAGACGCCATTGGGAAGTTGGCGTTTGAAGGTCACGCGGTAGAGGCCGCTGGCTTGTTTGCTAACAGTGCATCCGAAGCTCGCGACGACCGTTCCATTGAATTGGACGTCCGCCCAAGCGTAAACCACGTTGTCGCTGTAAACCCCGCCCACGTCAGGCGCGTTTGTTGCCCCCAGATCGTCCTCGGCCTCGAATGACTCGGCGGAAACCTTCTCCGAGGCATTCAACTCGATGACGCCCGTCACGCCCGATTCACCTACCGCGAAGACCAGGTCCTCGTTGCCGTCGGCAATGAGAAAAAGAGCGTTCGTTTCATCGCTATTGGAATCGAGCTTGATGCCGACGCCGCCGTTGCTGAAGACGTTGATGTCGCTGCTCGGCAGGGTGAGGTCGGAGGTGATCAGGCCGTTGTCGTCCCCGACGGTGCCGCCGAGCACGAGGTCCGCAGTATCGTCGTCGGGGGCCTGCGTATGCAGCGCGCCCTGCGGCGTGTTGGTGTTAATGCCGACGCCGCCGGCAGCGCGAATGAGGAACTGGTCTTCGGCCGTCGATGAGAATGGCACGGGGATTCCGGCAGTGTCCGTCCAGACGAACGCCCCGTCGTGGACCGCGCGGGCGTTATAGCCGGCGGCGAAGGAGACGAATCCCGTCGCATGGCATTGAAATCCGCCGGGCACCATCGCGAGGAGAGCCTCGGCGCGATTGTCCCGGCCTCCGCCGATGAAAGAAAGATTGGTCGTGGCCTCATTGCTCTGGCCGCCGGCGACCGTGGCATAATCGCCGGAAGCGATGTTCGACGTTCCGCCTCCGATGGTCGCGCTGAAACCCGATGCGTTATTGACCTGGCCGCCACCGACGAATCCAAAGCGGCCGCTTGCGTCATTATGGAATCCACCGGCCACCGTACATCGCTCCTCAGCAGCGACGTTTCCGTCGCCTCCGCCGACCGCCGAGTCGAGCCCCTCGGCGGAATTGTTTCGGCCGCCGCCGATCGTCGCGTGGGCGCCGCCGGCGATGTTGTCCCGACCGCCTCCGACCGTCGCGAATTCCTGCTGTGTCGGGTCGCCGTCGTCGTCATTGCCGACGACGTTGCCGCCGCCGCCGCCGATGGTGCCGAAGTTGTCGCGCACGTCGTTGCTCGTGGAGGCGTCGTTCGGATCGGTGGGTCCGCCGCCGGCGATGGTGGCCGCCACGACGCCGCTGGTTACCGAATTCCCGTTAAAGCCGCCGATGAGATTGGGGCAATTCGCCGTCGGCTCCAGCCGCAGGGCGCAGGCCCCGTTGACGAACAGCTCCAGCGGTTCGTTGTCCGTCGTGCCGAGGAAGTTCGTACCCGCGGTCGTCCCCGCGTTGCCGTCAAGCTTCCAGTAGAGGCCGTCGGTGAAGTCGGTATCCAGCGAGACGACGGTACCGTTGACCAGGACGCCGTCACCGGCGACCGGCGGCTGCGGCTGCGGCTGCGGCTGCGGCGCCGGCATCATCATGTTGGCGTCGGGCGGGCATGCTTGGCCGCTGAGAACGAAGATCGCTGACGTTGCGCAGAGAACCGCGATTTTAATCCTTGTATTCATTTTGATGCCTCCTGTTGGTCCGACCTCTGTCGCTCGATTGAATCCAACCTTGCTCGCAGCGACTGAATCTCATGCTGTTGGCTTTGTACGATGCGGTGCAGCCCTTGGATGGCCGCGAGGGCGACGCCGTCGGCGTCGACCGTGCTGATGCGCTTCTCGTCATGGCCGACACCGAAGGCCTCGCGGAAGTCCTGGGCCATGGGGCCGATGTGGCGGATTGAGGGGGCCTGCGATTTGTAGTTCCAGGTTTCGATGGGCATCGTTACCAGGCGCTCCAAAACGCGGCGGGCGTCCACCGGCTCGAAGTTTTCCTTGGCGTTGCGGTCACTGATGGCCGCCCACGCGCTGTCACCCGCGGGAAGCTCGACGCCGGGGGCCGGGGCCTCCGTATCAGTGCTCGAATAAAAGCGCACCCCGCCGGCGGCGCGGACAGTGAAGGTGTTGGTTCCAAAGGAGGTGACGTCGGCGTTCGTGCTATCCCCCCAGACGAACGCGCCGTTGTGGTTGGCCTTGGCCCGTCGTCCGGCGGCAAAGCTGTCGGAATTGTTCGCGGCGTTGTCACGCCCGCCGGGAATGGTGCTGAAACTGCCGGCCGCAATGTTGTTGCCGCCGCCCCCGATAGTGGAGAGCTCGCCGCCGCCAAAATTGTCGCTGCCGCCGCCGATCGTTGCGGCCCCGTCATCGGCCGTATTATTTCGACCACCGCTGATCGTCGAGCTCCCGCCGCTGGCCGTATTCGACTGCCCCCCGCCAATCGTGGCCCAGCTATTGTCAACGACGTTGAACTGGCCGCCTGAGACGGTCGCGTAGAAAGAGGTGAATCCTCGCGGCTGGCCGTCGGCGGAACGCGCGAAGTCGAATCCCGCCCGATTCTGGTCGCCCCCGCCGACTGTGCAGTATCCGTCCGACGCGCGATTGCCGTTTCCACCGCCAACGGTCGCGTGTTGGCCGCCGGCCGTGTTGCCCTCGCCACCTCCGACGGTGGCGAAGCGCTGGCCGTCGTTTTCGTCGTCGATCCCGGCGGTGTTGCCGCCGCCTCCGCCGATCGTGCCGTATTTGTCGAATACCCTGTTGACGCTTTCCGGATCGGCGAAATCGGCCGGGCCGCCGCCGGCGATGGTCGCGAAATCGGCCGCGGCCAGATTGCTGTTCCCGCCCCCGATGGCCGCGAAGAATCCGCCGGCTTCATTGGCCACTCCACCGCCGACCGATGCCCCACCTCCTCCGGCCAGGTTGTCGGTCCCGCCTCCGACGAAGGACAACACTCCGTCGGCCGTGTTCGTGAAACCGCCGGCGATCGTCGCGCCGTTGCCGCTGGCGACGTTGTTGGCGCCGCCGGCGATGGTAGCCCCGGCCTGGAGGTCCGTATCGCCGTCGTTGAGGCCGACTCGGTTGTTCGCACCGCCGCCGATGGTGCCGTGGTTGTCGAACACGTGATTGAAGGACGTTGGATCGTCAGGATCGGATAGACCGCCGCCGGAGATCGTGGCCGCGACCACTCCGTTAGTGACCGTGTTTCCACTGAATCCTCCGATGACGTTTGGGTAGCTCGCCGTCGGTTCCAATCGCAGGGCCCTGGCGCCGTTGACGTGAAGCTCCAGCGCTTCGTCGTCGGCCGTCCCAAGGAAGTTCGTACCGGCCGATGTGCCGGCGTTGCCGTCGAGCTTCCAATACAAGCCGTTGGTAAAGCCGGTATCGAGCGAGACCGTGGTTCCGTCGACCAACACGCCCTGGCCGGCGACCGGTAATTGTTGCGGTGAAGGGGCGGGCATCATCTGGTTGGCGTCGGGTGGGCAGGCTTGCCCCGAAAAGACCACTGCCGCGGAGAGTATGAAACAACCCGACAAAGCGCGACGTCGCCCCTTCATGACAAACCTCCACTGGACCGGCGGTGCGGAACCATTCACGTTTCGCTCCCCTCAGACCCATTGACACAGGCCCCAGAACGGTCTGTTCGAAATACATACGGAGGAAAAGCCTGGGCTTGGACGAAGGAAATCCTCGGGAAATGGGTCGGTAGGATTGTGGCTGGTCGTGGATGGCCGGTGGGCGCTGTCAAGCGGCTTTTTCGACCGCGTGTGAAGCCCGGGCGCAGGCGCTCCTGCCGGTTACTTCGCCAACAGGCAGTCCACGAAGCCCGCCACGTCGTCGACGTCGATCAACTCGTTCGCCGCCCCATCTACATCGCCGGAACAGATGTCCCGCCAGTCGGGCGTCGCGGTCGTCAACACGAATTCAACGAATAGCTGGATGTCGCCGCCGTTGTCCTCGCCGTCATGGTTCACGTCGCAGGCGATGGGGGTCGTCGCTACATCGACCGCGACGAACTTGCCCACGTCGAGAGAGTCCAGGTTGATCCATCCGACGTTTTCACCCCAGACGTAGCCGGTCAGGCGCGATAACTCGCCGGGAGGAGCGCATTCAATTCGAGCGGGCTGCGGCGGCACGGCCAGCGCGCCGCCGTCGAAATTGATCCAGCCGATGTTCTCGCCCCAGGCAAGGCCGTGCAGGTCTCCGTTCGGGTCGATGTTGACGCCGAAGTCCGAGCCGTCCACGTTGGCATAGTACGGCGGGATCGTCGGCGTATCGTCACCCACGTTGATCCAGCCGATGTTCTCGCCCCAGATGAATCCGCTCATCACGAAGGACCCAATGAATACGCCGTCATTCCCGCCGTCGGCGTCATGCCAGTTGGTCCAGCCGATGTTCTCTCCCCAGGCGTGCTTGTTGGGGACGGTGTCGTCGATGTTGGACTGGGCGAGAAGCGCTCCCGCCATTGAGAGCCCTACGATTGAAGCCATTCCCAAGGGTCGCATCATGATCATGTCCTCTCCAGTCTGCGGATCGCCGCCTGCCGGCATTTCGTTCTTCAATAGGTGAAGTTGGCGCTCGGGTCGGTCGAGCCGGGGGACGTCCCGCCGGAGTCTCCGTTGATCGCGCCGCCGTTGACGCCCAGGACGACGAAGCACTTGTTGTTGACGACCACATCCCAATTCGTCGTATTCCCCGAGCAGATGTTCCTGACGATCCAATTGCCGACGTTGTCCACGTCGATCCCACGGTCGGCGCCCGTGCAGTTGTTGCCCTCGACGCGATTGTCGCCGCCGGTGAGGTGGATGCCGGCGCCGTCGCCGCCGTTGCCGTTGCCTGAACAGGTATTCGCAATGATCGTGTTGCCTGCACTAGCGCACAGGATGCCGTCGAGGGTATTGCCGCGGGCCGAGCAGTGGACGACCGTGCAGCCGGCACTGACGCTGATGCCGTTGCCCGAGTTGGTGAAGGTTGAGCAATTCGAGACCGTGGAGCCGAAGCCGGCGCTGATGCCGTTGCCGCCGTTCTCGTAGGCTGCACAACTCGAGATCGTGCAGCCTTGGTTGGCGACGATGCCGCCCCCGGTGTTGGCGTACGCCGCGCAGTTCAAGACCGTACTGCCATTGCCGGCGCGGATGCCGTCGCCGGAGTTGTTGCTGGCGACGAGGTCGGTCACGCGGGCGCTGAATGTGGCAGCGCCTAAGAGATTAACACCTGCACCCCCCCATGAGCGGACCGATCCGTTGAATACCGCGATGTTCCTCAAGCTGGCGACGTTTGCGATCACCCCGTCCAGTGTGCCGGCGATGCCCTGCATGTCAAAGCCGTTGAGATCCAGCGAGATGCCGCTGGCGGTGATCTCAATGCCATGTTTGCCCGCGACGCCCGAGATGTTGCCGGTGAGGTAATAGGAGCCGGGCTGGGTGATCTTGAAAACGCTGTCGGCATCGCCGGGCGTGTAGGAGGCGCTGATGGCCATACGCGGCTCGACTTCGGTCAGGGTCTTGTGGGTCGGGACGACCGGTCCGGCCGGGGGGTTCAGGTCCCCGGCAAAGAGCGGCGCGATGGCCATTAGGGCGAGCGCGGCCGCGACCGTGCAAATCATTTGGGTTCTGGTTTTCATGGCGTTGTACCTCCGGACGACTTCATCGCCCTAATAGGTGAAGTTTGCGTTCGGATCGGTCGAGCCGAGACTGCCGGCGTAGGTGTTGCCCAGGATAGCGGCGCCGTTGGTCGTCGCTGCCACGATCGGAGCCACGGCGTTGCCGGCCACGATGTCCCAATTGGTTGTGTTCCCCGAGCAGGTATTGCGGACGATGATGTTGCCGGCCCCATCCACGTCGATGCCGCGGTCGGCGTCGGTACATTGGTTGCCATCGATACGGTTGTCGGAGCCAGTGACATGGATATTAGCACCGTTGTTTACGCCGGGTCCGTTGCTGTCACATGTGTTTTGAAACACAAAAGAATCGTCGGCTACCTCGATTCCGTCGTTAAAGTTCTGGTAGGTCGCGCAGTTCGTAATGGTCATGGCTCCGACGACGTGAATCCCATCCTCATTATTGCCGATCGCCGAGCATCCCGTAATGGTGCCGATGCCCCCTTCAATGCCGTCGCCCGTGTTTGCATACGCCGTGCTATCGGTGATGGAGCACCCGGCTCCGGGTAGCACGAACCCGTCGTCGGCGTTGCTGTAGGCCGAGCAAGCGATTATGCTGCAACTGACGCCGACCCTGATACCGTCCTTGCTCAGCGCTGAAGCTCCATCACCATTGTCGTACGCCGTACAGGCGACGACAGTGCAGCCATTGGACGTCACGATCCCCTCGTCGTCGTTGGAGTAGGCCGTGCAGTCCTTCAAAATGCAGCCCGAGCCCCACAACATCCCGTCTCCCAGGTTGTCGGAGACGTCGCAATTGTCCACGATGCAGTCGTTGCCTCCGATCATTCCGTTGATCGCGTTCCCGCTGGACGTGGAGCAGGTTATCGTGCCTTCGCTTCCAACGACTATCCCATGGCCGCCGTTTCCCGAAACACGAAGACGTTCAAGTTGACTACGTAGCACCGCAAGGTTTATCCCCTCGCTGCCCCAGTCGCGGACCGTGCCATTGCGAAGCGCGAGATTCAGGCCGTTGGGCCCGGGCACGCTGATGCCATCGAGCGATCCCGGCACGCCGATGAGGGCATGTCCGGCCAGGTCGATGGTCACGTCGTCCGAGGTGATGGTGATGCCGTTCTGGCCGATGATGCCGGTCAGGGAGCCGGCCAACGTCACGGTCGCCGGCCAGTCGATCGACTCGGGAATCTGGCAGAGCAGGATTTCCAGTCGGTTGCCCGCGGCGATGTCGTAGTTGTCGGTGTTTCGAAAGACGGTGTTGCGGGAGACGAAGTTTTCCAAGGAGTCGATATCCAGGCCTCGATCGGCGTCGAGGCAATAATTGTCCTCGATTCGGTTGGCCCCGCCGGCCGCATGGATGCCGGCGCCGTCACCGTTGAACCCGTTGCCTGTGCAATGATTGCCCAGCACCCGGCACTCGGAGGTGACCTGGATGCCGTCGCCGGTATTGTTCCGGGCCGTGCAGTCCTGCACCACGGCATCGGCGCTGGCCTGAATGCCGTCGTCGCCGCTGAAGGCCGACACACAGTCGCGGACCCTGCTGCCGAATCCCACGACGATGCCGACGCCTGTATTGGCCTCGCTGGCGCAGTTGACAACCGTCGTGTCGCCGCCTGCGGAGATGCCGGCGCCGGTATTGGACCGCGCCGTGCAATTGGAAACCGAGCAGCCGGCACTGGTGGAAATGCCGATGCCCCCGTTCTCCTGGGCAGTGCAGCCGGTGATGACGGCGCTGTCTCGGGCTCTCAGGCCATTTCCGGTGTTGCCCAATAGACGGAGATTCTCGAATCGGCAGTTCTGTCCGAAGACGGCGTCGATGCCATCCTCGGCCCAGCCGGCAATGACCCCGCTCTTGATTTCAATATTTTTCTTTGGAAAGCCGCTGACCAGAATCCCGTCGCCGGTCCCGCCTCGAAGCATAAAGCCGTTCAGGTCCAGGGTCACGTCGTTGGCCGCGATCGTAATGCCTCCTCCGGCCGTCGTAATGTTCTCCGCCAGGTAGTAGGACCCGGCGCTGCTAATGGTCAGCGGCAGGTCGGCGGCATGGATCCCCGTTCGAGGGCCGAACCGACCGGTCGGACTGACCGGCCCCGGGGGCGGGTTCAGCGGGCCGGCGAGGGCCGCCCAGTTTCCCGCGAAAAAGAATAGGGCGTAAATCGGCAGGGCGCCGCGTGTGCTGAGACTGTGGGAACCCTTCATTGCCGTCTCCTTGTTTGTGGTCCCTTGATGTGTCGACGAATCGTGCCCTCGGGACATTCGCCGTCTCTCATTGGCCGAATCAAGTTACGGAACTCGTGGCTAGAATTGGACGCGGAAATGTCGGATAATTGGTCGTAGGTCAGGCCCCGGGGGCCATCCCGGGAGTTGAAGGTCGTTCGACACGTCCCCGAGAATCGAGGTACGCACGGTGAACCAGGACTTGACGCGGCGTTCATTGCTCCTTCGCGTACGGGATTCCTCCGACGTAGCCGCGTGGTCTGAATTCGAGGCCCGCTATCGGGAACTGATCACGCGCTACGCCCGGGCGAGGGGCTTGCAACCTGCCGACGCCGACGACGTTTGTCAGGCGGTGATGACCAAGCTCTGCCGGTCGCTGCGCAGCTTCGAGTACGATCCTCAAAAGGGGCGGTTTCGCACCTATCTCCATCGGGCGGTCAGAAATGAGGTAGCCGAACAATTCTCGCGTCCAAATCGGCCGCCGCACGCCGTAGGTACTGAAGAGGCGACGATCCGGGTCGTCGATGTGGACGATAGCGCCGATGGGCTATGGGAACGGGAATGGGAAAACCACCACCTTCGCCTGGCGATGTTGACCATCCGGGAGACGTTCGACGAAGCAAGTGTTTCCGTGTTCGAGCGGCTGCTCACCGGGGAGTCACCCGAGGCGGTGTCGGTACGCTTCGGGACCACTTCCCAAGCCGTTCACAAGATCAAGCAGCGCATTCGAAACCGGATGCACGAGTTGATCGCGCGCCAGGTCGCCGAGGAAGATGAACCGGACAGCACGCTCTGCTGAAGGCAGCGCCTTTGTCTGGTGGTGCCTAGTGCTTCGACGCGGGTTTCGCGCGCCGTGTCTGTCGAGACCCCAAATGGACTCGGGCGAGCGATGATGTTTGATGAACGCATCTCGGACGCGGTCTGGCTGGACCGGCTGCGTGAGGCGGAACTGGCGGCGGTCGCCGGCCGCATCGGGCCCTATGAACTGGTGTCTGAAGTGGGTCGCGGCGGGCAGGGGGTCGTCTTTCGCGCGCGCCAGCCCGGCACGAACCGCCCCGTCGCCCTCAAGCGACTAATCGGTGGAAGTTTCGCCGCCCGCTCGGCGAGGACGCGCTTCGAGCGCGAAATCGAGGCGGTCTGCGCGCTGAGCCACGCGAACATCGTCACGGTCTTCGGCGTCGAGTCGATTGACGGTCAGCCTGTCCTCGCGATGGAGTGGATCGACGGTCAGGCGCTCGATTCATGGGCGCTGGGCGATAACGGCTCGTGCCGGCCGCTCGAGGAGCGTTTGCGCGTTTTTGTGCAGATTTGCGAAGCGGTGCAGCATGCACACCAGCGGGGCGTGATTCATCGCGATCTGAAGCCCTCGAATATCCTGGTCAGCGCCGACGGCCTGCCGCACGTGCTGGACTTTGGCCTTGCCCGCGCGATCGACAACGACGACTCGGGGGCGGTCCGTCTAACTGCCACGGCGGAATTTCTCGGCACGCCGGCCTACGCGTCTCCGGAGCAAGTCAGTCCCAATCGGTCCTATATCGATTCGCGAACCGACGTTTATTCACTGGGAGCGATTCTCTATCAGCTCTTGTGCGGTCGGACGCCACACGAAACCTCACGGGGCTTGATGGCATTATTGGAGGCTATTCGCAGCCATGATCCGGCGCCGCCGTCGACTCAGGCCGCTGGAATCGACCGGGACATGGATATCATCACCCTCAAAGCGCTCGCGAGGGAATTGGAGCATCGCTATCAGACGGTTGACGCTCTCGCCGCCGATATCCGTCGATACATCGCCGGCGAGCCGGTGTTGGCACATCCGCCCAGCCTCGGCTATCAAATGCGGAAATTGATGCGGCGGCATCGCACCCTCTTTGCATTCATCGGCGTCGTGTTCGTGCTGGTGGCGGCCTTCGGAATCACGGCGGCGACGCTGGCCGTGCGGCTCAATCGGCAGCGCGATGCCGCGATCGCCGCGCAGGTCAGCGAAAAGGACGCAAGGGCCGCTACCGAGGAGGTCAGCGATTTCTTGAGGCGCATGCTGGTCGCCGCGAAGCCGCAGCAAGCGCAAGGAGAGGAAGTAACGGTCAGCCAGATCGTTGACCAGGCCATGGAGCGTACGGAGGGTTCGTTCGAGGGGCGTCCCGCGGTCGAGGCCGCCGTAAGACTCACGCTGGGCGAGACGTTGTTCGCCTTGGGACGGCTGGACGACGCTGAGCAGCAGCTCGAGCGGTCCTTGGGGCTGATGCGCGAGCTGTACGGCGAGACGCACAGGGATGTTGCCTGGGCCCTTCAGCATCTTGGTCACGTGCGACAGGCGCGAGGTGACCATGATGAAGCAATCACCCTCTACAACCAGGCATTGGACATCTATCGCCGCCTCCCCAGTGAAACGCCGCGCCTGGCCGCGACGTTATTCAGCCTCGCCGCGGCCCACATGCAGCGTAATGACCTGGACCGAGCGGAACAGTTGCTGCTCGAATTGGATGCGATTCGGGCGACGCGACCGAATGAGACGGCAAAGGAGGCCGTCGAGGGTGCGCTGATGCTGTCCTCGTTCCAATTCCACCGTGGGGAGTTCGCCGAGGCCCAGGGCCGACTCAAGAGCACGCTGGAGCTAGCCAGAACGGAGCTCGGCGATCGGCATGAATTGACCGTCAACGTTCTAGGCAACTTGGCGGTGGCGCTGAAGAAGCAGAGCCGCGCCGCCGAGGCCCGGCCCTACTCCGAGGAGTGTTTGGCCACGGCGCGGCTGGTCTTCGGAGACGATCATCCGCACACGCTACAGGCGACCGCGAACATGGCCTCGCTTCTCCAGGCGCTGAAAGAGTATTCGGAGGCGGAGGCGCTCTATCAGGAGTTGCTGGGCCGCTTTCGGGAGTCGGGCAAGCTCGACCATCCGACATCGATCGCCGCCGCGAACAACCTCGGTTCTCTCTACGTCGAGCAGGCACGCTACGAGGAAGCGGAGAAGCTCTTCCGCGAAACGCTAGAGCGGTCCCAGCGGATGTTAGGCCCGCGCCACCCCGATACCGCCGTCGTGATGGGCCAGTTGGCGTGGGCCCTCCAGAAGGGCGATCCACAAGGGCGGGCTGAAGAGGCACGACAACTGCTTACCGAAGCCGTGACCATCCTCGAAACCTCCCTCCCGCCGAATCATCCCTATATCCTCAAGACGCGCGAGCAACTCGCGAGCATTCAAGGCGAGTGACGCCCCGAAGACTCAAGTCAACGAGCAATTCGCCAATGGGCAGTCGTCAATTTCAGCCCAAGCAAGCCGACGACGAGGAAATGCATCGGCGGCATGGGCGTTTCCAACTACGCCGTCGCCCCTGTTCCAGAGCCCTGGGTAGACCGGCCCTTGGCTTTGTTCACAGCGGACAGTCATCCACTGAATTGGGAACCGCAATAAACCACGGTCTGCAAGATCGGTCGATGAAGGCGCCTCCAAAGGGGTTGGAAAAAGCGCTTCGCACGTCAGGTCAGGCTTTTTTTGGTGATCGCGCTTCACCGGACGAAACATCGGGGCCAAGTGGCCGATGCCCGGAGGTCCGCGGGGCGCCAATCGATGCTCCGCTTTCGTTGATTTGGCGCATCACCAGGTCAGTCCAGACGTTGCTCCCCGCCGATTGTATCTCCACCTACACTTCGTAGGCGGTTGTGACAGCCGCGTCGGCCGTGATACGCCATGAGGCGGAATGCGTCGTTCGGCGACTGGCTCCACACCCTGCGGGCTCAACATCCAACAAGCGGTTTCGTCACGCCGCCTTCATGGTGGAGTAACAGAAAAGTCATCAAGACCTTTCTGCGCGCCTGCCCAAGAGCTGCATAGGTGCGAAAGTCGAATTAGAAGATAATCATGCGCGTCCGGATCGCCTTCGCAGTTGAATCCAACCAAAGAGCATAAAGGGTGTCATCAGACCCGGCAGTCCCGCGCCGCCGCAGCAGCCGCCGGTCGTGGTGGGCTGGCCTACGCCCGGCTCTTCTTCGGCAGGAGCCGGCAATTCAAACTCGCCGACATTTCCGGAGCCTGGGGGCGGCGGAGCGACGAACGGGAGGTCCATGGCGTCGATGTCGCCGCCTGGGCCGAAGCCGAGCGCCGACCCGGCGAGGAATAGGCTGTTCGTGCCGTCGCAGGGCGTAAGGTAAATGTTTGTTCCCTGAAAGCCGGCCGCGGAGTCGAATTCTGCCCGGACCGCCGTACCAGGAAGCCCCATCGCGCTTCCGTCTTTCAACGAGAAGAGGAAACCGGCTGGGATCTTGGTCAGGGCATCAATCTCGTCGCTTGTGTCGAGGCCGAGTTCGGCGGCGACCTTGTAGATCCGCGGCGTAGAGATCGAGGAGGTCACGACGAGGATGTCCGCCTCGTCATTCTCGAATTCGTCGCCGTCAATCGTGAAATAAACCGGGAAGGTATGATCGTGGACCCAATCGACAATCGTATTGCCGTCAAAGATCGGGTACATCTTCTCGGAGGCGCAGCCGAGAATAAGGGCGTCCATATTGCCGCTCTCGTTCGGGGCGTAGCCCAGCCGCCATCCTTCGATCGCCAGGTCGTTAGACCCCTGGCGAGTCGAGCTGAACACGTCGGCGGCACGGTTGCCCGCACCGCTTTCCAAATCGGCTCCGGTGTCGGGTAGGTCCGCGGACGATGTGCCGCTGTCCACCGAAAAATGGAGCAGGCCCGAGGGATCACGATTTGGGCCGAAATGTGCGGAGGTAACGTCAAAGCCGCCTTCATCGGCGTTGAAAGACTGCCCGGAGACGCCCCTTTGCGCCAGAGGGGCGCCGTTGTAAAGGACGGCCTTTCGTTTGCCGCCGTCAAACGGCAGGAAGCCGTGGTCACCCTCCTCGATCGAGTGGGCGACACATAAGAGCTGGTTTGAGTCGAGGATGCTGAGGGTGTAATCCCCAGTATCCGTGCCTCCCATCGTAAACGTCTCGTCCGGCGTCGCCCCGGTGACCAAGTTGCCGCCGAGGAGGAGGTCCGTATCTACGACACCCGCCTGGTCCACGCCGTTGGCATGATTGTCATAGGCCGTGACCGCCGCAAAGTAGGTGCCGTCTCCCGGCAGCCGAACATTGGCGATAAGCGGGTCGTGGTTCATCGTGTCGTCGTTCTCAGCGATCACCGTGCCGTCGGCCCTAAAAAGGTGGAGCATGAGGTCGACGTCATCGGTGCTGCCGGACCGCGAATCGCCGCGGCTGATCCCCAAGGCGACGAACTGGTTCGCCACGCCGGTGAAGCTGTAGAAATCGATGTCGTTGGGCGATCCGTTGGCGATGGTGCCATCAACGACCAATGGGGCGGCCCCGACCGCGCCGAGGGGCTGCGCCGAACCAATGTTGTCGTTAGATTCGGCCTCTGGCACCGCCAGCGCCGTCGCCGGCAAAAGGCCAATTGCCAAGATGCTGATTGAACAAATGATTCTCATGACTCTCCTCCTCTTCTTCCCCCGGCAAAACACCACTGCCAGAAAGCTCGATAAGAGCGCGACACAATGCGCGCCAATCGAACTATTTGCTCACGAAGGGAAAAGAATCGATGCCCCGAAACGCTTCTTAATCCCCTCGCGACATGAGGCCGAACATGAACAAACCCAGTCTAACCCATGAGAAACCAAGCAACAATAAGACCAGCCCAAGAAATATCCGAGAATAATGTGATTTATGTGATTGGCGAGCGGGTTTTTCGGTTTCAGCGCGTGCTATGAAACGGGTTGACGGATCCGTAATAGTGGGGTGTCCGAATTCTTATCGGACCTTAGAAGTCACAAATAGGGACAGATGAATCCGGGCGTCATACGGAACAGCGCAGCCTATCATTGATTCAGCCGGCCTTCTAAAGTGGGAAAAAGGCGCCAATGCAGCCAATTGGACGGTGCCGCCTCGCAATTCCGGCGTGAAAATAGCTCCTCGTGGCGTAGTCGTGTGCAGTTCGGTCGAGAGAGAAGGCTGCCGTCGGGTTCGCACTTAGGGGGCATGACAAATCATGCGGCTCATTTTCCTGTTGGTGCTGATCGCCTTGATCGCCGCGCCGGCGCGGGCGGGGACGTGCGCAGTGACGCTCACCTCCGTCAGAGACACAACGATCTATCTTAATAGGGACTCGACGAGCAACGGCGCCGGCGACCGCTTTTTCGTCGGCCTCAAGATGAACGGCATCTATGACCGCGGCCTTATTCGCTTCGACCTAGCCAGCCGGATTCCCGCGGGATCGACGATTACTTCAGTTGCTCTGACGCTCTTTATGACGAACGCCAGTGCTGATACCGGCGTATCCGACACCGGTCTGCATCGCCTACTTCGAGACTGGGGAGAATCCACCTCCAACGGCGCCGGCACCGGAGCGCCAGCCGCCCCGGGCGACGCGACATGGGTGTATGCCTTTTTCAACACGGACACGTGGACCAATCCCGGAGGGGATTTCGATCCAAACGCAAGCGCCACGCAGATGATAGACCAAGAGCAGTACTACACCTGGGGCTCGACCGCGGCACTCGTTGCCGACGTTCAGGGATGGATTGATGATCCGAGTTCCAACTTTGGATGGTTGGTGAGGGGTCTTGAAAATGCGGGGTTCACCGACAAGGCCTTTGCCACCCGTGAGCATGGCACGATTGAATGGCGTCCCACGCTCGTCGTCACCTACGAGGGTCCCTCCGGAGGCGCCGATTCCGATGGTGATGGAGTAGCGGACCCGGACGACGCGAACCCGTCCGATCCCAATGTCTGTCGCGACATCGACTCCGACGGCTGCGACGATTGCTCGGTGACCGGCGCTGACGGTTGCGGAGGCGACCCGGCGAACGATGGGCCCGACGTCGATGCCGACGGTCTGTGCGATGGAGGGGACAATTGCCCGAACTTCTCAAACTCCAATCAAGAGGACGCGGACAGCGACGGCATTGGCGACCCGTGTGATCCCGATGATGACAACGACGGCGTGCCTGATACGGTCGACAGTCAGGCGAACAACCCATTCGGCTGCCGCGACGTCGACTCCGACGGCTGCGATGATTGCTCGATCACCGGAGCCGATGGATCAGGCGGGAATGCGACGAACGACGGTCCTGACGCCGATGCCGATGGCATCTGCGATGCGAGTGACATTTGCCCCGGGTCTGACGATCACGCGGACGCGGACTTCGACGGCATCCCCAATGGGTGCGACCATTGCCCGAACGACGCGGCGAAGATCTCTCCCGGCGTGTGTGGATGCAATTCAAGCGAGTCGGACGCCGATGGGAACGGGACCATCGACTGTCTTGAGCAACCTCAAACGGACCCGGTTAGCGATGACGGGACCTGCGTGCTTTCTTTCTTCGCCGCCTTGTGCGGGGGAAGCTGCCTGCTCGCTTTTTGCGCGACGCTGTTGACGCTATGCGTCGCCAAGTCGCGCCGCGGCCGTGAGGAAGCGGGTTTACGGCATCCCGCCGGAGAGTCCCGCGAAGCGGAGCAGGACGAATGACGGACCCGACCCGAAGGACGCGAAGCGGGTCCGGCGCGAGGCGTGCAAGTCTCGGAGGCGGGAAGCGAAGCGGTGCCGGCTGGAGCGGAGCAGACGAAAGCCGGGCAAGCGGAATTGCCGACAGGGCTCAGCCTACAGTGCGACAATAGATCACCGAGACGGCATGGCATACGATGCAGGCAAACGCAGCAACAATGATGCTGGCGACAATCGAACAGGAAGGACGGCTGCTGGTGCTGGAGCCGCACAACGTGCCGATTCAGAGCGAGGATGGGCAGCGCTACCTGCGCGAACGGCATTCCACTCGCTGTCCGCCTGACCGGGGCCACTCGCCACGATGTCACGCAACTGATTCCTCTGGTGGATGCCGTTCCGCCGGTCCGTGGAAAACGCGGGCGGCCGCGCTGCCGCTCGAAACTGCTCTACGGCGACCGGGCGTACGATTCTCACGTGCATCGCATGGCCTTGTGGGCGCGGGGCATTGCTCCGCAGACGGACGCAGCGCGTCCGCCGTCGCGTCAAGGGCAGGCGATATCTACGGCGACGTGGACATCCTCGGCGTGGACCAGGGCCAGTTCATCATCGCCGACACGTTTTCGCACGAGCCAGGCGTCGGCCAATTCGACATCGAGGAGACGGCGCTGTCGTTCTACCACGGCGACCAGATCGGCAGCCTTCGCGCGATCACCGGCGACGAGACCGGCGACCCGCCCGTTCCGCAGGTCGAAGGCCGCGTGGTCTATACCGCCTTCGGCGAGCTGGTTTATTCGGGGAGTGTGGGCGTCCCGCCCGCCCAGGGAGGTGTCGGCACGCGCTACGCGAGGCGCTGGTCGATCGAAGAGATGAATCAGGCGAGCAGGAGTCACCTGGGCTTTGAGGAGCCGCAGGGTTGGACGCGCCGAGCCGTCGAGCGAACCGCCCCGACGGCGATGCTGCTCTACAGCCTGATCGTGTTGTGGTTCGCGCGAATCGGACATCGTCATTACCAGGCGCCGCATCGGCCGTGGTACACCACCAAGCGGCATCCTTCGTTCGCCGACATGCTCGCCACCCTGCGGCGGATGAGCGTCGAGCAGGAGGCTTCGTTCCTCCGCCTCACCGAACGGGGTAGCCGAAAAGTCATCAAAACCCTCTTGCAGACCCTCCCGCGGGCCGCGTAAGTGCGAAAGTCGAACTTAGGCCGTGACCCCGAGCGAGGCGAGTCGGCGGACGACCTTGGTGACGATCTCGACGGCCTGGTCGATCTCCTCGTTCGTGGTTTCATGGGACAGGCTGAACCTGATCGCGCCGTGGGCGATGCGCTCGTCGATGCCCATGGCCTTGAGGACGTGCGAGGGCTCGAGCGAACCGCTGCTGCATGCCGAGCCGCTCGAGGCGCAGAGTCCTTCTTCGCTGAGGGCGATGAGGATGGCCTCGGCCTGGAGGGATTCGAAGGCCACGTTGGTGGTGTTGGCGACGCGGCAACCGGAGTCTCCAATGACGTGGGCCATGTCCGCGCGTTCGAGTAGGCCCCCTTCCAGGCGATCCCGCAGGACAGCGACGGAGGCCATGCCGCCGGCGGCCAGGCGATCTTTGGCAAGCCGCGCGGCCTCGCCGAATCCGACGATGGCGGCGACGTTTTCGGTTCCGGGGCGGATGTCGCGCTCCTGATGGCCGCCGACAAGCTGGCTCCGCAGGCGGGTGCGTTTGCGGACGTAAAGGGCTCCCGCGCCTTTCGGGCCGTGAAGCTTGTGCGCGGAGAGCGTGAGTAAGGAAGCGCCGAGCTCTGCGACGCCTAGGCTCAGCTTTCCCGCAGCCTGAACCGCGTCGACGTGCAGGGGGACGTTTCGCTTGGCCGCGAGCTCGGCGACGTCGTGGATCGGGAAGACGACGCCGGTCTCATTGTTGGCGTACATCACGCTGACGATGGCGGTGTCGTCGTCGAGGCTGGCGGCCAGGGCATCCAAGTCCAGGCGGCCCGTGGAATCGACGCCGATTCGCGTGACGCGGTAGCCGTCATTCGCCAGTCGATCGCAGAGGCTGTGTACGGCGACGTGCTCGACGGAGCTGGTGACGACGTGGCGCTTGGTAGGAAATGCGGCAAGAGTGCCGAGGATCGCCAGGTTGTCGGCTTCGGTGCCGCTGCTGGTGAAGACGATGTCGCGCGGCGCGGCCCCGATGAGGTCCGCCACCTGCTCTCGGGCCAACTCGACGGCGTGCTTAGCGCGCTGGCCGACGAGGTGCAGGCTGGAAGCATTGCCGTAATGATCGCGCCAGTAGGGCATCATCGCCTGGACGACTTCGTCGGCGACGCGGGTGGTGGCGTTGTTGTCCAGGTAGATAGTCGTCATTCAGTGAGATTATAGCCGCTACGAGGACGCGCTCGATCGCGTGCGCGGGTGAGGAATGGCCGCGCCGCTTGACACCCTGCGGGGCCGGTTCGATAATCCGCAGGGAGATTCGCTTCCGGATGCAGACCCAAGTCATCTCACTCGACCCGAGTGCGGATCAGTCGGCAGAGATCGGCCGGGCGGCAGCGGCACTGGCCGAGGGGGCCTTGGTGGCTTTTCCCACCGAGACGGTCTATGGCCTGGCCGCCAACGCCGCTCGCGAGTCAAGCGTCGAGCGGCTTCGGCAAATCAAGGGCCGGACGTCCCTTCAGCCGTTTACCGTGCACATCGGGCAGCGGTCTGACTTCGAACAGTTCGTTCCCGAGGTGGGCCCACTGGCCCGGCGATTCATGAAGAAGGGTTGGCCGGGGCCGCTGACCCTCGTGCTGCCGGTCGAGCACCCCGAACAAGCGGAGGTGCACAACCGATTGAGTGAGGCGGGCAGGGCCTCTATCTACCAGAATCATACCGTGGGGCTGCGGTTTCCGGATCATGCCATTGCGGCGATGTTCCTGAGACAGGCGGCCGTGCCGGTGGTCGCGACCAGCGCCAACTCCGGTGGTGCGTCGGCCCCGACCGATGCCGCGGAGGTCAAGTCGGCGCTGGAGGGTCAGGTCGATCTGATTCTCGACGGCGGACCATGCCGGTATAAGAGGGCTTCCACGATCGTGGTCTTGAATGGGCAGGGCTACGAACTGCTTAGGGCCGGGGTTCTTGATGCCCGGACGATCAAGCGAATGGCGACGTTGAGCATTCTCTTCGTGTGCACGGGGAACACCTGCCGGTCGCCGATGGCGGAAGGGATCTGCAAGCAGAAGATCGCTGAGCGGATGAAATGCAAGGTGGTCGACTTGGCGGGGCGCGGGGTCGAAGTCCGATCGGCTGGGACGATGGCGTTCGATGGCGGCCGGGCCTCGCCGGAGGCGGTTGACGTATGCAGGCGTCTCGAGATCGACATCTCCGGGCACGTGGCTCGCACGTTGAGCCTGGAATTGATCCATCCGGCGGATTACGTGTACACTATGGGTCGGCATCATCTGGAGGTGATCCGGAGCCTGTCGCCGGCCGAGGTATCGAAGGCGTCGCCGCTGGATGCCGACGAGGACATTTCCGATCCACTCGGCGGCACGGTCGAGGATTACGAACGTGTCGCCCGCAAGATCAGTACCGCGTTAGATAAGAGGCTCAGCGAGGTGCCCCTATGAAGATCGCGCTCGGCGCCGACCATCGCGGGTTCAACGCCAAGACCTACATCAAGGCGGTGTTGGAGGAGTTGGGCGAGGTGGTCAGTGACTTCGGCACGGACTCCACTCGGCCGGCGGACTATCCGGATCCGGCGGGTGCGGCGGCACGAGCCGTGCAGCGGCACGACTGCGAGCTAGGCATCCTGTTTTGCGGGACAGGGATCGGCATGTCGATCACGGCGAACAAGCTGCACGGTATCCGAGCGGCATTGTGTCACGACGAGCTGACCGCCGAGATGGCCCGCCGGCACAACGACGCGAACATGCTGTGTCTGCCGGCCGATCTCGTCGGCAATGCCCTCATGCGGCGCATCGTCGAGGTATGGCTCAAGACGCCGTTCGAGGGGGGCCGCCACAAGGTCCGGGTGGATAAGATCGGCGACATCGAGCGGGCCCAATGCGAAACTCCGGCGGAGTGAATTCGCATTGTCCCCTGGAAGACCTCGAGGGGGTCGCTGCTGTCACGTGGTGAAGAGTTTGTGGGCGATCCCCAGGGTCGCGCCACTGGCCACGACGACGAGGATGTCCACCTTCCAACGGACCATGGCGATGAAGGCCGCGATCGCCGTTGCGGCGGCAAACCAGTTCACCGTTGCGGTTGAGGGGATGATGGCGTGTCCGGCGAACCAGACGGCGAGATTGAGCACCACGCCGACGACGGCGGCGGTGATCGCCGAGAGGGCGGCACTGAGGCGGCGATTGTCGCGGAGCCTTTCAATGTAGGGCGCGCCCAGCAAGATCCACAGGAAGCATGGGAGAAACGTGGCCCAGGTGGATAGGGCCGCCCCAAGCGTCGCGGCAAGGAGAGGAGGCCATCCGCCGGGGTGTTGCCAGGCGCCGACGAAGCCGACGAATTGGACAACCATGATCAACGGGCCCGGCGTGGTTTCCGCCAACCCGAGACCGTCGAGCATCTGACCTGGCGCGAGCCAGCCGAAACGTTCGACGGCCTGTTGTGCGACGTAGGGTAGGACGGCGTAGGCTCCACCAAAGGTCACCATGGCAGCCTTGCTGAAAAAGGCTCCTTCCTGATAGAGGGTATGGTTCCATCCAAGCCACCCGCCGGCGACCAGGATGGGCGTCCACCAGAGCAGCAGGCAGGCCGCCAGGACGCGGATGCTTCGCCTAAAGGAGGGTGTCGCGTGGTCAGGCGCCGAATGTCGATCGCCGATGACCGCGGCGTCGTGTCCCGTGATGCCGTGGGGTTCAATGACGGTAAACAAGCGTGGGGCGAGCCGATAGCCGGCCAGACCGGTGACGCCGGCGGAAAGGATGATCAGTGGAAAGGGGATTTCGAGGAAGAAGATGGCGATGAAAGCCGCGCCTGCGAGGGTCCACATGGCCGCATTTTTCAGGGCCCGGCGTCCGATTCGCAGTACGGCGGCCGCGACGATGGCGACCACGACTGGTTTGAGGCCGGCGAAGGCGGCGGCGATCCACGGTAGGTCTCCGCAGGCCAGGTAAATCCAACTCAACGCCCAAAGCAAAAAGGCGGAGGGAATCACGAAGAGGCCCCCGGCCACGATCCCACCGGCCGTGCCGTGCAGCAGCCAGCCGACGTAGGTGGCCAGTTGTTGGGCCTCGGGTCCTGGCAGCAACATGCAGTAATTAAGGGCGTGGAGAAAGCGGGATTCGCTGATCCAGCGTTTGCGGTCGACGAGTTCGGCGTGCATGATGGCGATCTGTCCGGCGGGGCCCCCGAAGCTGATCAACCCCAGCTTGAACCAAAACCGAAGCGCATCGCCGAACGATGGGTGAGGGGCCTTGGCGGCCTCGACGACGGGTCGATCGTCGGTTGGGCCGGACCCTGATGGAGAATCGCTCAAGGGAGTGGCCGGCGGCATCTGCTGGGCTCCGTCACGCCGTGCTCAGCCCGAAGAAGGCCGCGATCTGGGCGAGGACCGGGCCGACGAAGATATCGAGGAACAGGCCGATGATCCCGTTCAGGAAGCCGACGATGACGTCGCTGAATCCTTCGAAGAGCGCTGACACGAATTGGTCGCCGGGTGACATGATGTTGGCATCTCCTTATTGCTGACTCGTGGCTTATGTGGCACTCGCTGTGGATGCATCCTTGATGAGACCGCGACGTTGAAGCGTCATGCTCCCTTATGGATCGGCTATAGCTTCAGGGTCGCCTGTACGTAGAAGAAATCGCTGTCGTCGGCGGGGCCGGTGTTGTCGACGAAATCTCCCTGCATGAAGTGGGAATAGCCGACCTCCAGGTCGAGCTGCTTGGTCAGTTGGTAGCGGGCATGGATCTCCAACTCCTGTCCGATGAAGTCGCCGCTGTTGCCGGTGGGGTCAATTCGGCCAGGAATGACCCAGGCGTCGCTGTCGCTGCAAAGCCAGTAGCCGCCGTAGGAGAGGTCCATCTTCAGCGGATCGAGCGGCTGAAATTCCAGCCGCAGCTTTGGACCAATGACGTTTTGCCAGGTGAAGTAGTCCGAAGTGGACAAGGGATGGTTCGTCGCAAAGAGCCGATCGAATCGCTCGATCGTTCGGTCGCCCGGATGGCGGTCTCCCGTTGCGGCGAAGGTGGAAAAGGAGAGCCGCGGCTTCCAGGCGGTCGCGAACAAATATCCGATCTCGCCGTAAATGGCCGCTGCGCGGTGCTCCCATTCGCCGTCGTCGCCGAACTGAAAGGCGGTGTCCAGGTCGTAGTCGAATCCCGTGTCGCCGATGGGTCCGAAGCCGTGGAGCCCCATGGTGTGGATCTCCCGGTCGCGCTGGCTGCCCAGCTTGAAGTCCTCATCGAAGATGAACCAGTAAGGTTCCAGGGTGACGTACCGCGACCACTTTCGCCAGGCTCCGATGAGCCCGTAGAACCAGCGCTCCTCGTCGGAGCGATCGGGCTGGCGGAGACGGCGCTCGACCGGCATGGCGGCGAAGAAGTCGAATTGCCAATCGGAATCGGGCTGGCCCAATTGGAGACGCATGCCGTCCCAGGCGTCGAGAGTGTTTCGCCATCGTTGGCGGCTGATGATGCGGCGATCGAGATACTCAAGCGTCATTCGGCCGACGCGCAGACTGATTGGCTGCCCTAGACCGAGGGCATCCTTGAAGTAAAGTTCGCCGAAAAGCTGGAGGAAGTCGTTCTCATTGACGTCGCCAGTGCCCTCCGGGAACTTGCTTTGAAACTGCCGGACGTCCAGGAACTCCACGCCGAAGCGGAAGGGGTCCAGCACCTCGCGGACGCCCAGATAGGCTCGGGAGCGGAGCAGGAACTGGTTGTTGCTTTCCAGTACGGGCTGGCGGTAGTCGTCGCTGCGATATTCGTAACGGGTTCGGTGTTCGAGCCCGAAGTCCAGCCAGGTGAGGTCCTCAAGGCCCTTGATGCCGTAATCTTGTCCGATGAGGCTCATCGGTCGGACATAACCGGGCGGATCGGTCTCTTGCCGCGTGCCCCAGGCTTTGCTCTTGTAGGGCGGCATCTTGGCGGGCTTGGATTCGGCTTCGCCTTCGGCGGGTTGAGAAGTTGTCTCGTCGTCGGGAGGAAGATCGGCGCCGTCTGGAGGGTCGTACTGGGCCATCGCGGCTGGGACGGCGAAATGAGCGGTGATCATGAAGCCGATAACGACCCCGCGGGCGCCACGAACAACTCGGCGTCCGATGCCGCCTGGCACGACCACCTCTCGGGCGTTTGCAGGGTTCACGGCGAGGTCGGCGACTTTCAGGGCTCCGAAGGGCTCATCGAGCAGCAGCACCTTGGGCTCGACAGCGAGTGCCCGGGTCAGGACCACGCGCTGCCGCTGACCGCCGGGTCGCTGAGTAGGGTATCGGTCGGGCAGGTGTTTCGACTGGACGAGACTTCGCAGTGTACGCACTGTCGCGGTAATCTCCCATCCATTAGGGGTTCGCGACGCCGTAACAAGCGCGGGCGCAATCGCCGGTCGCCGACAGACGGGCCGCCATCAGCTATTATGCGTCTATACGTCTGTGCAGCGGTGCGGGCTCCGAATGGCCGGCGGCTGTCGTTTCATGGCCCCTGGGACGGATCGGAAGCAGCATCGTCGTTGAAACGGATTGGGCGTTGAGGCCGAGGACATATGGCTGAGTTGACTCCTCGAGAGATCGTCGCGGCGCTGGACAAGTACATCATCGGCCAGGCCGACGCCAAGCGGGCCATCGCCATCGCGATTCGCAATCGGTGGCGGCGGCTTCAACTGCCGGCGGGGATGCGCGACGAGGTGGGACCCAAGAACATTCTGATGATCGGTCCGACGGGGGTCGGCAAAACGGAGATCGCCCGACGGATGGCCTCGCTGGTGAATGCGCCGTTTCTCAAGGTGGAGGCGACGAAGTTCACCGAAGTGGGCTACGTCGGCCGCGACGTGGACTCGATCGTCCGGGACCTTCTGGAGCTGGCCATCGCGATGGTGCAGAAGGAGCAGACCGAGGTAGTCCGCGAGCGCGCGGAGCAACTGGTGGAGGAGCGGATTCTCGACGAGCTGTTGCCGCAGGGCCCGACCGAAGGGCAGGAGGGCGAGTCGCAGGCGGAGGCCGAGGCTCGGCGCCAGCGGACCCGGGAGAAGTTCCGGACTCAGCTTCGCGAGGGCGCGCTGGAAGACAAGCTGATCGAGATTCGCGTGGAGCAGAGGCTGGCGCCGATGGGCATGTTCGCGACGACGCTGGGGCCGGACCAGATGGGGCCGGAGATTCAGGATTTGATGGAACGGCTGATGCCCAACCAGGCGAAGGACCGCAAAGTGGCGATCCGCGAGGCGCGGCAGATCATCTTCAACCAGGAGTCGGAGAAGCTGATCGACCGCGAGAAGGTCAAGGAGCTGGCGATCCGGCGGACCGAGAGCGGCGGCATCGTCTTCATCGACGAGATGGACAAGTTGTGCGGCGGCCGCAATCAGATGGGCCCCGACGTGAGCCGGCAGGGCGTTCAGCGCGACTTGCTGCCGATCATCGAGGGCTCGAGCGTCAACACGCGTCACGGGGTGGTGCGGACCGATCACATTCTGTTCGTGGCGGCCGGGGCGTTTCACTCGGCCAAGCCGAGCGACCTGATGCCCGAGCTTCAAGGTCGGCTGCCGATCCGCGTGGAGCTGGACGATCTGACGCGAGAGGACTTTGTCCGCATCCTTACCGAGCCGGAAAACGCCTTGACCAAGCAGCAGACGGCCCTCATGGCCACGGAGGGGCTGGAGGCGCGATTCACGCCCGATGCGGTGGATGCGATGGCGGAGCTGGCGACACAGATCAATCGGACGGCGGAAAACATCGGGGCGAGGCGGCTTCAGACCATCATGGAGAAGGTGATGGAGACCTTTTCCTTTGAAGCGCCGGAGATGTCCGGTAGGAAGGTGGTCGTCGACGCGGCCTACGTCCGTGACAAGCTGGCGGAAATCGTGAAGGACGAGGACCTGAGCAAGTTCATTCTGTAGACTGCCTGGAGTCGAGGGAGGCGCGTCATGTCAAGCGGGAGCGTGATCGGATTGGCGAGTTGGGTGGCGTGTGCCATGGCCTGGAGTCCCGCGCCGGAGCCGCGTGCGGTCTCCTTCACGACCTCGGACGACGTGCGCATCACGGCGGACTTCTATCCGTCGACGGCCACCGGGACGGAACTGGCGCCGGTTGTGATCCTCGTGCATATGTACCCCGCGGACCGCAAGAGCTGGCGTCCCTTGGCGCCGAAGCTTCAAGCGGCGGGCTACGCCGTGCTCGCGTATGACATTCGCGGGGCCGGCGGCAGCGTGGAGCCTGCGGAGAAGAAACTGAAGGCGCTCTACGACGCCCGCGACAGTCGCCACTTCAACGACGCCTGGCGGGACGCGGCTGCGGCGAGGAAATGGCTCGGCGATCAGCCGAACTGCGACGCCTCGCGGATCGCGATGATCGGGGCCAGCATCGGTTGCAGCATCTCGCTGGACTACGGCCGCCGGGAGCCGGCGGTGAAGGCCATCATCTGCTTGTCGCCGGGCACGAACTACATGGGCGTGGACTCGGTGGAGCACATAAAAAAGTGTGGCGATAAGGCCATGCTGCTGATGTCGCCGAAGGGCGAGTACGAGGCGGTGGCGGCGTTGATCGAGGCGTCCGGGCGCAAGGCCCGCGGCCAGCGTTACGACGGCGGGCGCGAGTATCATGGGACGAAGATGTTCGACGCCCCCTTTTCTGACAAGGTGTTCCGGGACATCACGCTGTTCGTGGCGAATTTCCTGCCCGTGAGGGAAAAGCCGCAGGAAGAGCGAAAGTGATCGCAGGACGGTCCATGCTGACCATCGGATCGATACCGCTCGACGTCCCCATCGTGCAGGCGGCGCTGTCGGGCTACAGCGACGGGGCGATGAGGCTGCTCGCCCGCGAGTACGGCTGTCCATATGCGATCAACGAGGTGGTGCTCGATCGGCTGGTGGCCGAGGGGGGGCGGAAGATGCGCCGGATGCTGCGGATTCCTCCCGGCGACCATCCCATCGGCGGGCAGCTCATGGGCAGCGAGCCGGGGCAATTCGCCGAGGCCGCCGATCAGCTTGTCGAGATGGGCTACGACGCGATCGACATCAATTTCGGCTGTCCGGTGAAGAAGGTGCTCGGGCGCTGTCGAGGCGGGTTCCTGCTATCGGTTCCCGATCAGGGGCTAGAAATCATCCGAGGGGTTTTCGACGCGGTCGGCGGTCGAGTGCCGGTCACGCTGAAGATGCGGCGCGGCATGGATGACTCGGCCCAGAGCCTGAGCGATTTCTTCCGGATACTCGACGGGGCGATGGAGACCGGCCTCGCCGCGGTGACGGTCCACGGGCGCACGGTGAAGCAGCGCTACGTGGGTCCCAGCGACTGGTCGTTCCTGCGGAGCGTGAAGCGCCACGTCGGCGCTCGCACGATCCTGGGCAGCGGTGATTTGTTCAGCGCCGGGGACTGCCTGCGGATGCTCGACGAGACGGGGGTGGACGGCTGCTCGATTGCCCGTGGCGCGATCGGCAACCCGTTCATCTTTCGAGAGGTTCGGGCCCTCTTGGCCGGCGAGCCGTTGCCGCAGCCGCCGACGATCGAGGCGCAACGGAAGGCGTTGGAGCGGCACTTTGTCCTGATGGTTGAGCAGCATGGGGAGGCTGCGGCGGGCCCGCTCTTGAGGAAGTTCGGCGTCAGGTACAGCGAGCTTCATCCTTGCAGCGGCGAGGTCAGGGCGGCGTTCGTGGCGGTGAAGACGGCGGATGACTGGCGAACACTCCTGGATCGCTGGTACGGCGATGAAGCCTCGCGGCTTCCGCTCTTGCGGCGGCTTCGCCCCGAGGCCCTGGTTGCCGCCGGGGCCAGTTGGGACTGCGCCGAGGCGGGCCCCTAGCCGATGAGCTTTCTCGGGAGGGTGTTCTTCGAGAGCCCGATCTGGCTTGGGGGGTTCTGCTTTCTATTGTTCGCGGTGAGCTTGTTCGTTCGCCGGCGCGGGAGCGAGGCGGTGCGACGGTGGGCGGTTCCAGGGGCCATCGGCCTGACTGCGGCGCTGTTCGCGGTGCAGCGGCTGGTGGTGACCGAGGCGGAGGAGGTGAGGGCGAGGCTGGGCCGTCTCGTCGCCGCGCTGGAGGGTGGCGATGATGACATCGCTTCGCTGATCAGCGACCGGTACGACTCCGAGGGAATGGACCACGCGGCCGTCGTCTCGATGCTGGAGTCGGTGCGGGCACGGATCAGGATTTACGACACGCGGTTCCATCGACAGGACGTGGCGTTCGAGTCTGGCGGCGCGGTGCTCGTGGCCGCCGCCAGGACCACCGTACGGATCGATAACGAGGTCGGGCAGGTGCATTGGGGCGCGTGGAGGATCGGTTGGGCGCAAGTGGCAGGCGAGTGGCGCATCACGTCGATCCGGCCGGTGATGATCGACGGGGCGAGCGTCACCAACCTGCGTGAAGTCGTCTCATGGATTCGGTGAGGGCCTGCCTGATTTGTCCGCGCGACGACGCGGCGGTCAGCCCTTCTTGCGGAAGCGGAGGAAGTAATTCTCATCCAGATAGGGCGTCTCGGCGATTTCGAGCAGCTCGAATCCGGCGGACTCGATCTCCTGGATGACCACGTCCTGACCGGCACGAACGTGGTCGAGGACCCACTGGCGGCTGACGCCTTCGATCCGCTTGAAGTCGATGACGATCAGTTGGCCCCGGGTCCGCAAGGCGCGGTGGATCGACGCCAGGGTGCTCGCCGGGTATTCCAGGTGGTGGTAGGTATCGCAGAGAAAGGCGACGTCGATCGAATCCGACGGCAGCTTCGCGGAGACCTCTGAGCAGAGGACGGTGTGTACGTTCGACAGCTTGCGCTCGGCCGCGCGAGTGCGGACCAATTCCAGGAATTCCGGGACGATGTCGACGGCCCAGACTCGTCCGCGGGGGCCGACCTTCTCCGCGAAAAGGAACGTGAAGACGCCGGTTCCGGCTCCGATGTCGGCGACGTAATCGGCGCGGCGAAGTCCCACTTCGGCGACGATCTGATTGCGATCCTTGTATATCTCGCGGCTCTCGGTCTCGAAGCGCTCGATCCACTTGTCGACATCGGGGTCCCGGTATTCGGCGTTGATGCCCGGCCGGACGCTCGCCTGGCGGGCCGGCGCGCACGCGGTCAGGAAGCACGACGGGCAAAAGAGTGCGGCCAGCGCGAATCGGCCCTGCCAGAGGGGGAGTCGTGATTTCATCCGTCGTTCACCGTCCAGCCTGGAGTCGAAGGGATATCACGGCGGAGAGTATAATGCAGCCGGCGCGTTAGGGGAGAGGGTCCCCGGCGTTTGAGGGTTTGTGGGCCACTGGAGGCGGCATCGCCTGCGCCATGGCCCGGTCATACCACGTATTACCATGCGGACGAAAAATCGCGTTTGGGCTCAGCCGGAGAATAGTCGGATGAACATGCGGCAATTACTTGCGTCTTTCAGGCACGGCGGCGGAAGCGGCACGCGGATTTTGGCCGTGGCAGGAGTGTTGACGGCGCTCGCGGCCTCGCCTGTCGCCGGGCAATGGTCCCAGTGGGGCGGGCCGAACCAGGACTTCAAGGTGGCGTCGAAGGGGCTGGCGGAAACATGGCCGGATACAGGGCCCAGACAGCTCTGGAGCCGCGACCTCGGCGAGGGCTACTCCGGGATGGTGGTGGTCCGCGGCCGGGTCTTCACCATGTATCGCGACGGCGAACAGGAAGTCGTGGTGGCCCTACGAGCCAAGGATGGCGAGACGATCTGGGAGCACCGCTACGACGCCCCGATCGGCGAGAAGCACGTCAATGAATTCGGCAGGGGTCCGCGGAGCACGCCGCTGGTCGACGGCAATCGCGTGGTCACCATCGGCATCGCCGGGATCATGCACTGCCTGAGCGGCAAGACCGGGAAGGTGCTTTGGAAGAAGGACCTGTGGCAGGAATGCAAGGGGACCTGGCTGAATCACGGCTACGCCTCGAGCCCCCTGGCCTACAAGGACAACCTCATCGTGATGGTCGGGGGGAAGGGGCACGGCCTGATGGCCTTCAACTCCAAGACCGGCAAGTTGGCCTGGAAACGGCTGGACTTCGACAACAGCTATTCGACGCCCAAGCTCATCAAGGTGGACAAGGAGGATCACCTGCTGTGTTTCATGGCCAAGGAGCTGGTCGGCGTCAATCCGAATAATGGCAAGCTCAAGTGGCGATTCGAGCACGGGAACCGTTGGGGGCAGAACATCACCTTGCCGGTCTGGGCGGACGACGGGTACTTGTTCCTATCTTCGGTCGAGGCCGGAAGCAGGGCGCTCAAGCTCACCAAGAAGGGCAAGCGTTACAGCGTCGAGGAGCTGTGGAACGAGCAGAAGATACAAATCTATCACTCCCAGGCCATCCGGCTGGGGGACTACGTGTTCGGCTCGTCTGGCATGCGCGGCTCGGGCATCTTCGCGGCGATAAACGTGAAGAACGGCCAGATAGCCTGGCGGGAGCGCGGTTTCGCCAAGGCCACCTGTCTCTACGCCGATGAGAAGTTCATCGTGCTGGACGAGGACGGCAAGCTGGGGCTGGTGAAGGCCACGCCCGAGGAGTTCAAAATCATCTGCCAGACGCAACTGCTCGACAAGGTGTCGTGGACGGTGCCGACGCTGGTGGATAAGACGCTTTTTGTCCGCGACAAGAAGCGGATCATGGCCGTGGACCTTGGCGAGCAGAAATCCGCGTCGGCCGGCGACGGACCGAGGACCGCTTCATAGCGGCCTCTTCTCACCGCCGATGATGGGCGCGCGGTTGAGGGGACCGCGGGCCTGGGCTAGGATGCCTCGCTTGTTGGAGAGGTGTCCGAGTGGCTGAAGGAGCCGCATTCGAAATGCGGTCTGCGGGTAACCGTAGCGGGGGTTCGAATCCCTCCCTCTCCGTTTCATGTCGCCACTGGGGTTCCCCATCCCACCGTGGCAGGCTCCCAAGGAGAACCGCTCGTTTTCAACTATTGAAACCGGCGCGGCGAATCCAACACGCCGCCGCCTTGAAACAACGGGAAAATACACGATTTCGGCCCGACGGCCGTTTCTTTGGCAATACAGGAATCAATAACTTCGGGACATCCTCAGTTGATCAGCAGAGCGTAATCCGTCATTGGGATCTCTACGTAATCAAGCACAGCTTGCATGGTCACGTTCATCGTCTTTCTGCCGCGTTTGATATATTTTGCGCACCTGTGTCATCCGGATCAACCGCGCTTCTTTCAAGTTGCGGTCCGGACCGCCAGGAATGGGTAAAGATGATGGATGCGTTGGACAGCATCGCGGATTGACTGGGACCAATGGGACGGGTACGCCGCGCCTGGAGTAACACACCTGGATCGTTGTCGCGATTAGCTTCGGCTCAGCGTGATGTCGCATGTGCACCGGAGGAGGCCGTCCTCGCCGCGCGTGACCGGGCTGATGATGAAGCCGTCGCGCACGAAGGCCTCGCGGGCCTCCTCGGTCAGCCGCGGATCGCCCTCGAACATCAGTTCAGTCACCCGCTTCGCGTGGCGATAGGCTTCCACCTCGTAGTGGATGTGCGCCGGCGGACCCTCCTCGGGATAGGGGCCGGGCCGGATAGTTTTGAATTTGTAACGGCCGTCCTGCGCGGTCCGCAGGTAGGCGAAGAGCCGCGGGTTCAGGGCGTCGCCCATGGTGGCGGTGTTGCCGCCCGAGGATGAGTAGCAGCCTTTGCTGTTGGTGTGATAGACGTAGATCGACGCTCCACCGAGGGGTTTGCCATCGGAGTCGCGGATTGTGCCGCTGACCTCCATTCGCTCGCCGGGCTCAGTCGCGGTGATCAGAGTGGCCTCGGAGCGCGTTGCGGACCTGCGGATCAACTCGCGGAACCGGGCGATTTCATGGAGGGCGAACCACTGTTCGTCGGCCAACACCTCGGCCGCATCCATCGTGCCGGCGCGGAGGGCCTGCTCAAGCTCGGCGATGACGCTGTCGGGGTCGCGAGCGATGCGGCTGGAGACGGCGGCGCGGCGCTCCTGGGTCGTGAGGGCGGGCCGCCAGTCGTATTCCATGTATCGCGCGGTCTTCCTGGCCACGTCGGCGCCGGTGAGCTTGGCCAGGGCGTGCAAGGAGGCGTCGATTCCGGCGGAGACGCCCGCGGCGGTGATGACGTCGCCGTTGTCGACGAAGCGGCGGTCGTCGTGAACCTTGGTCCTTGGCACTTCGCGGCGCAGCTCCGCGATCGCTCCGTGCCAGGTGGTGGCCTCGAGATCGTCGAGCAGCCCGGCCTCGGCCAGGATGAAGGCCCCGGTGCAGACCGAGATGATCATGTCGGTCTTGTTCGAGGTGGAGCGGACCCACGCGATGGCTTTGCGATCGTTGATGATCGAGTCGAGTCCGCCGCCGGGGATCACCAGGACGCTGGGAGTTGGACAATTGTCGATGGTGTAGTTGGGCTCGATTTTGAGGAAGCCCTGGCTGGTGACCGGGCCCGGCTTAAGGGCAACGGTGACCACGTTGTAGGCACGTTGATCTCCCATCTGGGCGGCGGCGAAGACTTCCGCCGGTCCCGCGAAGTCCAGCAGTTCGACGCCGTCCCAGACGAGGATGGCGACGTGGCGGACGGTCGAAGCGTCGATCAGAGTCATGCCGCACACCGGGCAAGTACCGGGTTGGTCATAGGCCACGTCGTGACAGGCCACGGGGCATGGGGGGCATACGTACTTTTTCGGGGGCGTGGGCGAACCCGCGAGCGACGCCGCCGGACCGCAGGCCAACAGCCAGAGCGGGTAGACCAGGGCGGGCCGGAGCCTTGTGGTCTTCACGAATCAAACTCCCGGTCTCACGGCGTGGCCATGGCCGTCGCCTCGGCGCCCTTCTTGGAAGGAATCCAATCAATGTAGCCGATCATCATCTCCTCCCAGGTCTGCTCTCCCCACTTGACGGGCTGGGTGGAATCGGGGTTTTCGAAGTTGGACTCGGAGTTGTCGAAGTGTGCGACGCACTCCAACCGAGTGCCCTTGGGGATGAAGAGCGGCTCCTTGAGGGCATACGACTCCTGCCAATTGAAGTCATAGTGCGAGACAGAGAGCAGCTTCATTTCCTTGCCGTCCGGGAGGTGTGCGACGTAGGCCCAGTCCTTGCCGCGCGTGTGCATGTGGGGGAAGAAGCTGAGCAGCTCCATGTCCTCCGCGGTCGTGAATTCCGAGCGGACCTCGTGGTTCCCCTCGCCGGGGGGGATTTCGAAGCTCATGTTGTAGATCCCGCGGGTGCGAACTTCTCGGTCGACGGGGCCCTTGGCGAATTTCAGGCCGATGCTGGACTTGTCCCGCTGGGCCTTTCCACTGGTGGTGTAGTGAAGCTGGAAGACGATATTAGCGCCGGCAGGCAATCGCTTGGCGCAGCCCGGCGGGAAGATCGAGGGCGTATCCCCCGGCACGGTCGCGCAGAGGAATCCCTCCTCCAGGCCGAGGCGATTCAGGTCGGCCTTCTTACCGGGCTCCATGACGAAAGCGACGATGTGATGGACGACTTCCGGGGCGCCCGGATGAGCCTCCATAGCCACGATCCACTTGTCCTCCTTGAAGTCGGTGGGGACCTCGAAGTATTGGTAAGCGACGGTGCCGTCCTTGGGCACGAGGAAAGTGTCTTTCATGTGGTAGACCCGGTCCGGCTTGCCGATCCGCCACTGCTTGGGCCACTTGGGCTGGGCGGGCTCCTTCTTCGGGTCGCCCCGGGGCATGCCGTCCTTGATCCAGGCCAGCAGCGTCGCTTTTTCCTTCTTGGTGAGTTTGCGCTCGTTGCTGAAGTGGCCGTCGAACTCCTCGTCGGCGTTCCACGGAGGCATCCGCCCGTCGTCGACCACCATCTCGATCATGGCCGACCAGCCGGTGAGCTGCTCGTAGCTGGTCAAGGAAAAGGGTCCGACCTGGCCGGGCCGGTGGCAGGAGACGCAGTTGTCTTGCACAATTCTTGCGACGTGGCGGGCATAGGTGACGTCGGACTTCGATTTTCCCTGCGATTTCGCCGGCGTCTTGCGCGTGATGACGCAACCGGGGGCGGCGGTCCGATTGACGTGGGGGAACTCGTTCTTGCGAGCCGCGGCGATGGCCTTCTCCAGATATTTCGTCTTGGGCTTGGCGCGCTTCTCGCCCAAGGCGTATTGATCGTCGATCATCCCGCGGTAGCGGATAACCATGTCGGAATCGACGACGAACACCTCGGTGGTCGTCTTGGCGTCGAGCTGCCGGGTGAGCTCTTGACCCTTGTCTTGCAGGATGGGGAACTTGATGCCCAGTTTCTTGGCCTCCTTGGCGATCGCCTTGCGCTTGTCGTGCGGGTTGGCGTTGATGCCGACAAAAGTCACGCCCTTGTCCCGGAATTTTTCGTAAAGCTGCATCAGCCGCGGGGCATAGCGCTGCGAGATCGGGCAGCCCAGGCCGGTGTAGGCTATGACCAGGGTCTTGCCCTTGTGGAAACTCAGAAGCTGCGCCTCCCTGCCGAACATGTCTCGCAGGGTCGCGTCCTTGAGCTTCTCGCCGACTCGGTCGTCCGGCGAGGCATGCGCCTTTCTCGGGACCGCGGCGATGAGCGTCACGCAAACGAGGGTCAAAACCGCGATGTGTTTTGGAGACGCGCCAGGCATGGTTAGTTCTCCTTCGGGCAGGTCCGACGGCAGGCTCGACCGCGCGAGCCGCCGGGCGGGTCCGCGGCGACAGCCGGGACCGCTGCACCCAGCGCGCCCATTATAACGGCTTGGGACGGCGACGCTTTCGTGCCTTCTGTCGGCAGCCAGCGGCGGCCGCCGCAATAGACCGCCACGAGCCGGCGTTTGGGCCGTTGGCGAGAGACTGCGCGCCCCGTCGGGCGGCGGCCCGGCCTCCAGGGGCACGATCGAGCCCGGCCAAACCTTTTGGCCGATCGGATATACTGGTGGGTCGCGGACTTTCGCTTGGCCGGTCCGTCAGATTGGCTCCTCGGCCCACGAATCTCGAAAGGCGACGGTCATCATGCCAAGTCACATTGTTGCGGCATTTGTCGGTCTTTTTTCACTGATTCCGATTGCCCAGCCCTTTCCGCAAGAGGGCGCCGACGCCGACGTCGATCGTTCCCGAGGCGAGCGCGCCGATCCGGAGGATGAGCGATCACGGTCCGAGCGTCGTCGGGAGCGGCAGGAGCGCTGGCAAAGCTACCGCGAGGCTACGCCCGAACAGCGGGTGCAGATGCGGAGCGAACGCTGGGTGGGGATCGCGACCCGAGTTTACGACCTCGATGAGACGCAGCAGCAAGCCGTTCGCCTGGAAGTCCAGGCGATGGAAACCGAGCGGCGAGCCGTCATGGGGGCCGACGCCGACCGCTACGACGCATTGCGGGACAAGATGTTCGAGTTCTGGGGCCGACGATCCGAGACCGAGGGCGATGGTGCGAACCGGGATGACGAGGGCCGGCGGGATCGATGGCGGCGCATGCGAGAGGACCCCGCCTGGCGAGAGTTGCGGGAAGAGATGCGGACCATCGAGGAAAAGTATCCATTCAATTTCGAGACGGCCGCTGCCAGGGTCGAAGCCTTGCTTCCTCCCGATCAGGCCGAACGCGGACGCGAGCGGCGGCAGGAACGAATGTCCCGATGGGAGAGGCGTGGCGATGATCGCCGGCGCGATGGCGATCGACGTGACCGAGACCGCCCGCCGAGGCCCGAGGATCGCCGACAGGACGCGGCGGCGACCAACCCGAATTCGTCGGCTCCGCCTGTGGCCGTGCAACCGGCGTCGGCGGTAGCCCCAGCGCTTCATCCCTGGGAGGTGCACGTGCGGTCCTTCATCGAGGAGCACCAGCTTTCGGAGGCCCAGTCCACGGCGGCGATGGCGTTGCTCAAGGAGCTTCGCACGCGGGCGAGTCAGATCGAGTTGGCCCAGGCGGACCGCATTCACGAGGCGGAGCGGTTGCCCGATCCAGCCGCGCGGAAAAAACGCCTAGCGGAGCTGCGCCAGCCCGTCGACGATCTCTACAAGGAATTGCAGCGACGCCTTGACGGATTGCTCACCGCGTCACAGCGCGCGCCGATGATACCCTAGGCGACCGATTTGGCAGGCGAGCGTCACTAAATCACGGCTCACGATCTTGGGGTGCTGCGGGTCGTCAAGGGACCGCGCGGCCTGAAGGCCGCGGCTCTTCTGTGCCGCGGAATCGTGAACGGCCATTCAGGGAGTCAAGTCGGCTGCCGTCGCGGGTTGCGTGGCGACCGGCATGCCCGGGTAGCGCAACGGGGGAAGGTAGCGCTCGATTCGATTGCCGTAGGTCACCAAGAGCAGCGTGAGGATCGTCCAGCAGACGGCCGTAAGCAGGAAGGGCCGATCCCTGATGAGCACGTCGGTGGGGCCGGTGCGTTCCCCGAGTTCGATCACCGTCGCATAGCGAAAGATGGCATAGAAGACGAGCGGGGTGGTGAAGACCAGGGAGTGGAACGAGGTGCTGGGGTCGAGGGTGTAGAGTAGGAAGGTGACGACGGCGATTCCGCCGCTGGTGGAGAGCAGTTGTCCCAGGAGGCCGGGGTTGTAGCTGGCCAGGGTGGTCCGGTGGGCTGCGGCTTGGCCATTGTTTTCCAGGGTGGCCAGCTCGCAACGCCGTTTGCCGAAGCCGAGAAACAGGCACAGCGTGAAGGTGCAGATGATCAGCCAGGCCGAGACCTCGACCTCGATGGCCTGGGCCCCGGCCAGGGCGCGCATCACGAAGCCCATGGCGATCAGGATCACGTCCAAGAGCACGCAGTGCTTGCCCCAGATGGAATAGATGAGATTGAGGGCCAGGAAGCTCGCGGCGGTCAGGGCGAAGCCGGCGTGTAGCCAAATGGCGCCGGCCATCCCGACTGCCGCGGCGACGACGGCGATGAATCCCGCGGCCGCCGGCGAGATGGTTCCGCAGGCGACGGGCCGCCGGCGTTTGACCGGGTGCAGCCGGTCCTCGCGATAATCGCGGAGATCGTTGAAGGCATAGACGGCGCCGGAGAGGAGGCAGAAGACGCCGAATGCCATGAGCGAGGTGAGAACGGCGTCGGTCTCGCCTCGACGCGCGCCGAAAATCAGGGCCGCGAAGACGAAGACGTTTTTGATCCACTGCGCGGGTCGCAGGAGTTGGATGGCGGCGCTCGGCGTGCGGATCAAGCCATGACCTCCGGCGTTCGGCGACGGGCGGTACCGTACGCAGCTTCCATCGGGCCGTCAATTGAGCGTTCACAGGCGGAGCCGACGTCTCCAAGGCCGCGCCACGGCGACAGGCGGCGATCGGTGAGCGGCGCTTCTGTGCGCCACCTGCGCCGACTGCTACCATGTGCCCACCCTTCAACGTCGCCGACAGCAAGAGGAGTCCCTTGTGGCCTATACCGACCTGCGGAGGTTTATCGAGGCGCTGGAACAGGCCGGCCAACTCCACCGCGTCTCTGCGGAGGTCGATCCGGAACTGGAGATCGCCGCAATCGCCGACAGAGTGAGCAAGTCCCCCGCCCCGGAGGGCCCGGCCGGCGCGCCCGGGACCGATCCGGTGCACGGGGCTGCGGGGGGCTACGGTCTGCTCTTCGAGCGAGTGCGGGGAAGCCGCATTCCGGTGGCGATCAACCTGTTCGGCAGCTACGCGCGCGTGCGGATGGCCCTGGGATGCGAGGATTTCGAATCGCTCGCGGAGAAAGTGCAGCGACTGGTCAAACCCCAGCCTCCGAGCAGCTTCGTCGAAAAGATGAAGATGCTGCCCGAGCTGGCCAAGATCGCCGGCTACGCCCCGAAGATCGGCAAGAGGGGCATCTGTCAGGAGGTCGTGCATCTCGAAGATGCCGACCTGTTGGCGCTGCCTATCATCAAGTGTTGGCCACACGACGGCGGGGCCGACGAGGACGTGATCGCGGGGAAAAGTCGAAACGGGGAAACGTCGAAACAGGAAAAAGTCGAAACGGCGGGACTTGGGGACGGAGGCGTGTCGCTGGAGGAGGCGTGCCCGGCGGGTCGCTACATCACGTTCGCCGGGGTATACACCACCGCGCCGGACGGCAACGAGCCGAACATCGGCATGTATCGGCTCCAGGTCACGGGCTCGAAGTCGGCGGTCTTTCATTGCCATATTCATCACGATGGGGCCCGTCACCATCGCATGTGGGCGTCCGAGGGCAGGGACATGCCGGTGGCACTGGCGTTCGGCGGGGAGAGCGTCCTGCCCTACGCCGCGACCTGCCCGCTGCCTCCGGGGCTCAGCGAGCTGCTCTTCGCCGGCTTCCTCAACGAGGGCGGCATTCCCCTGGTGCCTGCGAAAACCGTGCCCCTGAACGTTCCGTCCAACGCGGAGATCGTCATCGAGGGATGGGTCAGCGCTCGGGAAACGGCGCGCGAGGGGCCGTTCGGCGACCACACCGGGTTCTACAGCTTGGCCGATGAGTATCCGACTATGCGCGTGACGGCGATCACCCACCGTGCGGATCCGATCTATCCCACGACGATCGTGGGCCCTCCGCCGATGGAAGATTATTTTCTGGGCAAGGCGACGGAGCGGCTGTTTCTTCCGCTGGTGCGGATGCTGATCCCGGACGTGATCGACTACCACCTGCCGCGATGGGGGGCGTTTCACAACTTCTGCTTCGTCAAGATACGCAAGGAATATCCGCTCCAGGCGCGGAAGGCGGCCAGCAGCATCTGGGGGGCGGGGCAGATGATGTTCAGCAAGTTCATCATCATCGTGGACGAGGAGGTGGACGTCCACGACGAGCAGGCGGTCATGTTCGCCGTGGGGGCCAACGTCGATCCCCGCCGCGACACCTTCCTGGTGGATGGTCCGATGGATATTCTGGACCATTCCGCGCCTTATCTCGCCGCGGGGAGTAAAATGGGCATCGACGCCACGCGGAAGATCGCCGGCGAGGGGATCGTCCGCGACTGGCCGCGGCTGCTGGTCATGAGCGACGAGGTCAACCGGCTGGTCGACGGTCGCTGGCAGGAATACGGGCTCGAGCCATGAGCCACTTTCGTTCCAAGCCGGTCAAGACGGATGCCCCTATCGAGTTGGAGCCCCTCAACCTGAAGGACCGGCCGCAGCGCCACGTGCCGTCCGCGCTCCGCGAAGAGACCGTTGATTCCGTCGTGGGGGAATACCCGCCGGTGCCCAGCCATCCGGCCCATGCCTGCCCGAACTGCGACTACAACCTGACCGGCCTGACGAGGAGGCGGTGCCCCGAGTGCGGCGAGCCGTTCACCCTGAGCGACGCGCGAGGGGCTGCGACGGCGCTGTCGGAGCCCGTCCGCCGGTTGGTCCGGCGAATTCATGAAGATCGGATCATGTGGGGCGTTGGCATCGTCCTGTTGATCGGCAGCTTTCTCGTGGCGAACGCCTCCGGGCTTTCATCGGGCGGCAGGCTCATGCCCCGCGAGAATCTGAGTTGGCAGGGATTCTTGATGTTACTCCTCAACCTGCCCCTGTTCTTGGTACTGCTCTTTTTGAGGTCTCTGGTGATTGGCCAGTGGGGCAAGCTGGCATTCGCCATGGGCCTCATCTCCACAATCATCGGCATACTGATCTGCCTCTGACCGCCGACCGGGCGGCGAACTGCCCCGACGCTACAATAGCCGGCGATGACAAGTCCCCGTGCAGACCAACTCGCCTGGGACGACGCACGCCTCCGCGACCCGCACGCCCAGTCCGACAAGGCGGCGCGGGTCAGGTCCATGTTCGACCAGATCGCGCCGACCTATGAGCTGGTCAATCGCCGGCTGTCCATCGGTCGGGATGCCTATTGGCGACGCCGGGCGGTCGAGCTGGCGGGCGTCGGGCCTCACGACCGCGTGCTCGACGTGGCCTGTGGCACGGGGGACTTCGCCCGGGCCTTTTCCGCGGCGGGACCGGCGGCGGTTGTCGGGTGCGACTTTTCGGTGGGGATGCTGTCTCAGGCGGCGGCACACCCGGTAGCGGACATAAAGTGGTGCCGCGCCGACGCCCAAGCCCTGCCGTTTCGGGACGAGTGTTTTACGGTGGCGGCGTGCGCGTTCGGCGTTCGGAACCTCCAGGACTTGGCCGCCGGCCTGACTGAAATGCGCCGCGTCCTCCGGAGCGGCGGAAGGCTGGTCATCCTGGAGTTCTCGATGCCCGCCTCGATGGTGTTCGGCTCGCTCTATCTGTTCTACCTTCGGAGGGTACTGCCGCGGCTGGCGACCTGGATCAGCCGGGACCACTCCGGTGCTTACCGTTACTTGCCGGCCTCGGTCTCATCGTTCTTGGATTGGCGCGGCATGGCCGAGGCGTTTCGCGGGGCCCGGTTCGGGCGCGTCGAGCAGGTGGGACTGACCGGCGGAGTGGTATCGGTGCACCTGGCCTGGAAGGAATGATGGCCGAGACCCTGGTGATCAAGGCCGCGGCGGAGGCTCCTCAGGAGATCGTCGACGTCTGGTCGCGCACGGCCCCGAAGTACCGCCGGCGCGCCGCCCTGATGCTCACCATCATGGCGATCCTGTTCGCCGGGCTGTGCAACTTCACCTTTTGGCTGCGGACCGGGGCCTATTGGCCGTGGTTGAGCGACAACTACGGCGATCTGATGTACCGCTCATTTCAACCGACCGGGGTCGAGCAGATCACCCTCTCACAGTTTCTCACCTCGCCGATCAGCGTGCAGGCCGTGCCGATCCACAGCGTCATCGTGGGCGTGCTCTTCGCGTCGCTCTGCTCCATCCCGCTGCTGGTCGCGATCCTCTACCGGTTTCCGTGTTCGGTGGGTTTCACGGCGATGGTCGTGTTCTTCGCCGCCATGCCCTGGCTGGGCATCACGATCCTGTCGGGTTGCGCGCTGGCCTCGCTTCGTCCGTTCCGCTTCTCGTTCAAGTATGCTTCGGCGCTGCTCGGACTTCTGCCCATCGCCGGGTATTTTGTGATGGCCTCGTGGGAGCCAGCGGATGCATCGCCGCGGGCCATCCAGAATCGAGCCCTGCTCTATGCTCCGTGGGTGCTCGCCCTGCTCAGCTCGTGCGTTATCTGCGCCGTGGCGCTGGGTTTCGCCCGGCTCATCAACTATCGGCCCGGCGGCGTGTCGCCCGTCTTGGCCCTGCTGTTTGCCATTCCTGTCTATCTGTTTCATACCCAGGTCGGACGCGACGAGTTGGAATATCGCGTCCTCGCGGGCATAGTCGGTCCGCAGAGCGCCACCTTGTTCGTCACCGAAGACATCGGGGCCAAGGCCCATCGAGATGCGACGCGCTTGTGGGGCGAGGCTACAAACGAATCCTTCGATCAGATCCACAAGCGGCTACTTCGAAGCGCCGTCTCCCAAGCGATCTCGCGCGCGGAAAACGACAGGGCCCGCGCCGTGGCCATTTGCGACGACTTCATCGCGGGGTTCTCCAGGTCACGACACGTGCCGAGTGTGTTGTTTCTCAAGGGTCAGGCTCAGGACGAGCGGCTTCTGCGAAGCGCTCTGATGCAGGATCACCGCGTCGAGTACCGCGTGGACCTTCCCGGTCAGGGCTCGCGGCGGACTTGGCAGACCATTCGCGAGCGATTTCCGGACAGCGTGGTCAACGCCATGGCATCCTTCAAGCTGGCTCTCCTGCACGGGTGCGACGGCAACATCGACGCGGCGATCGCCGACTTACGGGAGTTGGTGAACCGTTTCGATCCGGCTCGGCCGACGAGCGGCCCAGCGCCGGGCCAGTCGGCCGCCCGCGTGTCGGTCTTTCAGAAAACAGAACCCTCGGAGGAATTGGGAATAGACCTGAAACTTCTGGTGGACAAAGCGCGCCGGCTGCTCGAGATGTCGATCGCCTGCAAGGACGATGCCCCAAGGGCGTTCGAGGAGGTCTTCGGCTCGGGGGGCCGGGGCCCGGCGACGCCGGTCCACCCGCTTCAAGTCCTGTTGTCCCTGGACGACACCGACCCGCACTATCGCGCGAACTTGGAGGGCATTTGCAGGGTGTTTCCCAAGAGCGAGACGGCTCGCTATGCCCAAGTGCGGCTGGCCCTGATGGAGCCGGCCGTCAGTCGTCGGATCGAGCGGTTCCGTCGGGCGTCGGTGGAGTTGGCGGGGCGGCCTTCCGGGGCCGAGGCGCTGTTTCAGTTTGGTGGTGTGCTGCAAGAGGATTCGCTGTTCGACGAGGCGAGGGGGGTATTTGCGGCCCTGATGCGCGACTATCCTGAAAGCTGTTGGGCACAGGAGGCCAAGGATCGACTGGCCTCGCTGTCGATGATCGAGTCCGTGCCATGACCCGAGCCGCCAAGAAACGGATCGTCGTCGCGATTACCGGTGCGAGCGGCGCCGTCTACGCCCGCCGGCTCTTGCAATTGCTCTGCGCGAGCGGCGTCGAGGTGCATCTGATCATCTCGCCGCCCGGCCGACGACTGCTTGCGGACGAATTGCGGATCGATCCGCCCACGGCGGAGGCGCTGGTCGGCGGGCGGCTCGCCGAGTCGATCATCGTCCATCCCTACAAGGATATCGGTGCGAGCGTGGCCTCCGGTTCGTTCCTGACCGACGGCATGATCATCTGTCCGTGCAGCAGCAACACCTTGGCCGACGTCGCGGCCGGGACGGGGGCCAATCTCATCTCGCGTGCCGCCGCAGTGACGCTGAAAGAGTCCCGGCGCCTCATTGTTGTTCCAAGAGAAATGCCCGTCTCACAGATCGAGATCGGCAACATGCTGCGGGTCTCGCAGGCGGGGGGCATTGTGTGTCCGGCCTCGCCGGGCTTCTATCTGCTGCCGCAGCGAGTGGACGACCTCGTCGACTTCGTGGTCGGCAAACTGCTGGACTTGATCGGGGTTCCTCACGACTTGAAGACACGGTGGCAACCCCCCGCCGACGGCGGTAGCCCTACGGATTGAAGACGCCGGCGAGACCTCTTCGCAGTTGACGCGAACTATAATCGCCGGGCAATGTAGGAGTCTGTATGGTCCGATCGAAGGTGGCGATTCTGCGAACGACGCCGGCGACGGTCTTGGCCGATTACCATCGCCTGCTCAATCTCGCCGGTTATCAGGACGTGGTCGCCAAGGACGCCGACACGGCCCTGAAGATCAACATCAGTTGGCACTTCTTTTTCCCCGGAAGCTCCACGGTCCCGTGGCAGCTCGAGGGCGTCATCCGGGCGATGAAGGCCGACGGCTATCGGCCGGAACTGATCCACGGTTGTCACAACCGGACGGTGGTGATCGACGCTCACCTTGGCGAACGCGAGAACAAGCAGCTCAACGTGATCGAGGCCCACGGGCTGCGAAACATCCATCTTTACGAGGGTGAGCCCTGGATCAACGTCCGCGAGGCGGTGGGGGACCTGGCCCAGAAGTTTCTGGTGCTCAACCGCGTGTATCCCGACGGATTCGCGATTCCCAAGCGATTCATCGGCGAGAACATCATTCACCTGCCGACGGTCAAGACCCACATCTTCACGACGACCACGGGTGCGATGAAGAACGCCTTCGGCGGCCTGCTCAACGAGCACCGGCACTGGACGCACGAAGTCATCCACGAGACGCTCGTCGATCTGCTCATGATTCAGAAGCGCATCCACCGCGGCGTCTTCGCGGTCATGGACGGCACCTTCGCGGGCGACGGCCCCGGACCACGATGCATGGTCCCACACGTCAAGAACGTGATCCTGGCCAGCGCCGACCAGGTGGCCATCGACGCAACGGCCGCCAAGCTCATGGGACTCGACCCGATGGCCGTCAAGTACATCCGAATCGCCCACGACATGGGGCTGGGCTGCGGTGACCCGCGCGAGATCGAAATCGTCGGCGACCCGTCGGCGGCCGAGGAGAATTGGCGATTCGACGGCCCCTTCAAGAAGATGACCTTCGCATCGAAGATGCAGCACAAGATATATTGGGGCCGGTTGAAGACCTGGCTGGAGTGGTCGCTCAAGACCTGGCTGGCTCCGTGGGCCTACATTGCCAGCGTGCTTTACCACGACAGCTTTTGGTATCCGGCCCGCGCCAAGGATGCGATGCGCGCCGTGCTGGAGAGCGACTGGGGCAGGCTCTTTGCGAATTGGGAGACGCTGACTCCGGACGCTCAAGGATTCCCCGAGGTCGGCGGGCGCGCGGCGGAACTGAAGTTGACCGGGGCCTCGGCCTTCCGAAAATCGATCGGCATCCTGGGCACGTGCATACGCGACGCGCCTGAGCTCCGCCTCTTCAAGAAAAAGGCCCACGGCCTGGGCTAGCGCGCTTGCCTTTCACCGGGCGACGCTCATTCCGGCTCCAATGCCCAGGGCACGCATGGCCCTGGGCATTCACCGCCGATCCGAACCGCTTACGCTTAACGAGTAATCACGGTATCGCGCTACGGGCGCGGCGAT